>ENA-ORTM01000305-ORTM01000305.1-human-gut-metagenome-genome-assembly--contig:-NODE-305-length-62870-cov-5.605747_pt1 | contig 62870 bp, 53 predicted proteins | sample MGYA00241909_ERZ509182 | MGnify/ENA primary metagenome ERZ509182 (study PRJEB26280, sample SAMEA2338855) | human gut metagenome | biome: human gut; feature: human-associated habitat; material: faeces...
TGACGAAAAATTTGACGACGCATCTGTCGCACAATCTTTGTGCGGTATTGCCATAGAAAAAGGCACTTCGGGGAAGCTTCTCCGGAGTGCTTTTTTTGTTTGACATTTTGCCGAAAATATGATATTGTTGCCCCTATTCGGCAATAGTGGTCATTGGTAGGCATTAAGAAGCATTTAAAGCTCGAAGAATCAAGAGTTTTTACGGTAGAAACGAAGAAAAGTCCTAAATCACGGAGAAACGAAAAAATCGCCTATTTTGAAAAATTCGGTAGAAATTTGGTAGAAGCCTATCGACGCTATGGTCGGTAGAAACTTGGTAGAAGAACCTACAAAGCCGGTAGAAAGCCTGTTGACAACAATTTAATAGTGATCTGCAATAGCGGACAGTGTTTCATAATCATGAAGTGCTGCCCGCTATTTTTGTGCCCAAACGAAAACTGAATATGTGTGAAAGCACTTCTCAAATGACTGTCGCCTGACGTTCGATGAGGAGTGCTTTTTCTTTTCTGAAAGAAAACTTTTACGGGAGGTCTATCAATGGCAAAGGTTGAGATCGGAGAAATTGATTTTGGTACACGCAGGAAGTACGACCTGATGAAGATCAGCCGTGAACTGTTCAGGCTCATGATGAACGAGCCGAGGTGTGACTATGCGACCCTTGAGGAGATGTTTGCATTTGAGGAAATGCAAAACTATGACCCCGAGGAGGTCTGCAAGGCAGTCGAGGAACTGACGGGCAAGGAGGATTACAATAATCTTCTGATTGAGATCAGCAGGCCATACGGCAAGGTCTACGCTGTCAACAAAAGAAGAATACCTGAAATGATGTTTACCTATCAGCCGTGGGGCTTCCATGACATGACAGGTATGTAAATGGGGTGAGGAAATGGACAAGGTTATTCAGAAAACTATCGGCGATACCGTCTGCCGAGTGCATAAAACTGCCGATTTTACAATGCTCAGCAACGGCTTTATCGGCTCTACCAACATCAGCTGTCAAGCGATACTGCTGCTGGCGGAGGCTATGGCACTGCCCAAGAACTGGAATTTCACGATCAAGGGGCTGGAAAAGATATGTGCTGTCGGCGAAACTGCCGTCCGCAATATGCTGAAAGAACTGGAAACGTGGGGCTATCTTGTGCGGACAAAGCTGATGCCGTCAAAGGAAACTCACGGTCGTATCAAGTATGTCTATGACTTTTATGAGTATTCGGCAAAGGACACTTCCGTTCCGCAGGATGATGTTGTTATGGAAACATACACGGCTGAAAATGCCACTCTCTACAAGGTCAAGAAAGACAGCCACTTCACTGTTATCAGCAATAAGCTGTTACGTTCCAAAAAGCTGAACCCGAAGCAAAAGGGGCTTCTGCTGAAAGTGCTGTCACTGCCAAATACATGGCGATTTTCTGTGTCGGGTATCGTCAGAATATGCAAAGAGGGTAAGTCGGCTATCAAGGCTCGCCTTGCCGAACTCACCGAACTGGGCTACCTTGTCCGCACCCAACTCAAATCCAACGAGAGCAAAAACCACTGCTTTGAGTACATCTACGAGTTTTTCGAGATCGATCTCTCCAAGGAAGATGCCGAGAAGAAATCCGAGAAAATCCGCAAAAATGCTAAAAAGAGTGTCAAAGACCTGTTCACGACCCGCCTGCCGGACGGGCAGGAAAAGTCCAAAAAATCGAGCAAAAAGGACGTTGACACTACTAAAAAGCAACATGGTGGTTTTCGGTCTGCGGAAAACCCGAATGCTGAAACTCCGCAGGCTGAAAAGCAGGCACAATTAAATACAAATGAGAAAATAAACAAAAAGAAAAAACTTAGTGATAAAGAATCCATCAGTCCTTCCGCTCCGCAGAGAAAGTTTCCACAACCTTTCAACGTTGGGAATATTGAAAAGTCAACAGATGAAAGAATGATGGATGAATACGCACAGAAATTTGAGATATACAAAGGGATCATCAAGCAGAACATCGACTTCTATGAATTTGCAAGCTGGCTTGACAGCACCTGTGATGACGGTGAGGACGGCTGGGCAGAAGCTGAACAGATCGTTGACGCTATGGTTAGACAGGTGCTTTCCACAAAGCCTTATGAAGTCATTCACGGTCAGAAAATGCCGAGAGCATCTGTGGAATCGGTAATGATGAAGGCAAATATCTATCATCTGGAAAATGTAGTTGAGCAGATGAAAGAAGTGCTGAATATCCGCAACTATGAGGCTTATCTTATCAGCTCTATCTACAATGAGGTCGTGAATTTCCATGTCAAGAAAAATGCTGAAAGCAGGGCGATAAGCTATGACATCAGGCAGAATTTCGGATTTTAAGGCGATAAATAGCCTGTTTTATGACTATCACAGCGAATGTGAATCAATAATCATGGATATGATCGCAGATAAGATCGACTGGAAAACGCTTGATACTGTATTCACTGATCTCGATGAATTGCAAGAAAAATATCATGACAGGCTCAGTGACCTGCTGCGAAAGGAGGAATGTCCTTGATTGTAGTAAATTAAGCCGCTGAAAAAGAAAAATGCAAAGAGGGTGAAAAAATGGCAAAGACGATTATCACGCAGGGCGGTGACCTTGTGAATTACGCAAATATCATCGCTGTTTTCGTCGATGATGAAATGGACGATGATGAGAATGTGCTGGGATACAACCTGTGGGGGCTTGATGTTACCAACGATAATATTCTCCTCGGAGAGTATGACACGCTCGATGAAGCAATTCAGGCTAAGAACAAGATCGTTGACTGGATCGACAACGAAGCCTATGCAAAGGTAGACCTTTCCGAAAAGGCAGGTGATGCGGTTGAGCAGTGACTTCGAGAGTGGCACACGCAAGACCATTGACATCACGGTGAAAGCGGAAAAAATGACCGCAGATATACTGAAAAGCGCATTGCAGGAGTTCATGTCGGGAAAGGCTGAAAAGCACGGACGTATGACCTACAAACAGCTTGAAAGCAATTCTCCGTCAAAGCTCGACAGCATTGATGTGAGTGCGGATAACATCGGGAATTTTCTGAAAACTGCAAGGAAATATGACGTGGATTTCGCCTTGAAAAGCGATAATTCTACAAATCCGCAGACGTATCATGTTTTCTTTTCAGCGGCGAAAACTGAGGACTTCAAACGTGCATTTACGGAGTATCTCGGCAAGGGTCAGCAGCCGAAAAAGGCGCAGCTTACCCGTAAAATGCTCCACAAGCAGGCACAGCGTATCGCACAGCAGCCCCGCAAGCGTAAAGAACGTCAGAAATTGAGGGAAAATAGACGTTGAGGATAGATACACGTAAAGTCAAAAAAATCATCATCAAGGCTATCCCTTACACGATTTTTGCCTACGTCGGAAATATCCTCGGGTTCGCATACCGCACGGCAGAGGGCGACGGCTTTCAGGAAAAGGCACTGCCGTTCATGAGCAATATCGGGACGGCATTTGCAAGAGTTTTCCCCAGCCTGCACCCGTTTGATATTTTCGTTGGAATCGCAGTCGCAGGCATTATGTGGCTTGTGCTGTACATGAAAGCGAAGAACCGTAAAAAGTTCCGTCAGGGCGAAGAATACGGTTCGGCTGTGTGGGGTTCGCAGAAAGATATTGAGCCGTACATGGACTTATCCTGCCCTGAAAATAACGTGATTCTGACAAAAACAGAGTCCCTGACAATGGGCAAGCCCTCCGCACCAAAATATGCCCGAAATAAAAATATTCTTGTAATCGGCGGTTCGGGTTCGGGCAAGACCAGATTTTTTGTCAAGCCCAATATCATGCAAATGCACAGCAGCTATGTTGTGACCGACCCGAAAGGTACTGTCTTGATCGAGTGCGGCAGAATGCTTGCCCGTGGTCGTCCGATGCGAGCTAATAAGGGGAATATCATTTATCAAAAGGACGGCAAGGGCAATTATATCAAGGACAAAAAGGGAAAGTATGTACCTGTTTATGAGCCTTATAAAATTAAGGTATTCAACACGATAGACTTTGCGAAAAGTATGCACTACAACCCGTTTGCGTACATCAGCGAGAAGAATTGTGAAAAGGATATTCTGAAATTCGTAGAGGTCTTGATAAAAAATACATCTTCAACGAAACAGCCGTCAGGCGATGACTTCTGGGTAAAGGCTGAAAAGCTGCTGTACATGGCATACATCGCCCTGATGTTCACCATGTACCCTGATGATGAGCATAATTTTGAAACGCTTATCGACATGATAAATTCCTCGGAGTGCCGTGAGGAGGACGAGGAATTTAAGAATGCTATGGATATTGCGTTCGATATGCTCGGGTGCTGGCTTGAAAATATCCCCTATGACGGCGAACAGAAAGACGATTATCAGGACTTATTTGCAGACAAACCCGATGAACGTCAGAAACGGCTCGGGTCGTTCGCACTGAAACAATACAAGGCTTACAAGTTGGCGGCAGGAAAAACAGCAAAATCTATTCTGATTTCATGCTCCACCAGACTTGCGCCTTTTGCCATAGATGAAGTGCTGGAGATCACTTCGTATGATGAATTACATCTCGACAGGCTCGGCGACGAATTGTCGGCACTGTTCATAATCATCTCCGATACTGATGCCACATTTAACTTCCTTGTGGCGATCATGTATTCACAGCTTTTCAATCTGCTCTGCACTAAGGCGGATAACAACCCCGGCGGTAGATTGAAATATCATGTCCGCTGTCTCCTTGATGAGTTCAGTAATATCGGGCAGATACCCGAATTTGAGAAATTGATAGCGACTATCCGCAGCCGTGAAATTTCAGCCTCGATCATACTGCAAGCTAAGAGCCAGTTGAAGGCTATCTATAAAGATTCGGCAGATACGATTGAGGGAAACTGTGACACTACGCTGTTTTTGGGCGGTAAGGAAAGGGCTACTCTGAAAGAAGTTTCGGAGAGCCTCGGAAAAGAGACGATAGACAGTTTCAATACTTCTACTAACAGAGGGCAGTCGGAAAGCTACGGTATGAACTATCAGAAGCTCGGCAAAGAGCTGAAAAGTCAGGACGAACTGGCGGTCATGGACGGCGGTAAGTGCATATTGCAATTGAGAGGTGTCCGACCTTTCTTTTCCGACAAGTATGACATTACCCGTCACAAAATGTATCAGTCTTTGAGCGATGAACACCCGAAAAAGGCTTTTGACATCGGTGCATATGTGAGAAAGAGAAAAGAAATGCACTTTGAACCGAAGCCAAGGGATAATATCACAAGATTTGATACGCACGGGTCAGCCGTCAGTCAGGAAGTTACAAAATCCGATACCAATGACGATAGAGATAAAAATGTCAGCGGTACGGTCAGTGAAGAAGCCGAAATGAAGAAAGAATCGGCAGAAGCTGCGGACAATTTTACTTTATTTTAAGGGAGACTTTTACCTATGAACACTACTATTTCTGCGGTCAATACCGCAACAGAGACAACAACATCTGTGCCCAAGCACAAGTGGCTTTCTAAGGGCAGCAAGGCATCGAAGAAAGCTACACTTTTCGCTACGATCATGGGAATTATGGCAATGACCTGTTCCACTACCGCATTCGCAGCTGGCACAGGCGAGGTCGATACCTCGTCCTTCATCACCACCGCCTGCACCGTACTCAAGAGCGTTATCTGCCTCATCGGCGGCGGTGTTTCGCTGTGGGGTGTCGTAAACCTCCTCGAAGGTTACGGTAATGATAACCCCGGAGCGAAGTCTCAGGGCATGAAGCAGCTTATGGCTGGTCTTGGACTTATCCTCCTCGCTGTAATCCTCGTTCCTGTACTCGAGTCCATGATGACAGGTGCGGTGTGATCTGAATAATGAAAATCCGGAATGGAAACAACCTGTCTGCCGACAGGCAGAGCGTAAAAATCAGCTGAACGCTATAAAAATAATGCTGTAAATATAAAATCGAGAAAGGTCGCTTACGGGTGGGATATGGGTTTGGGCAGTAAGCGATAAGACAGAATGGGAATAAATATTGGTTATCTGACAGCTAACCGCACAAGTTCGGGCGATGAGGTATACACGCCTTTTTACGCTGTTGAACCGTTATTGGAGTTCCTGCCGAAAAACAAGAAAATATGGTGTCCGTTCGATGAGGAGTGGAGTGCATTTTATCAGCTGCTGACGGAAAAGGGCTACACGGTCACACGTTCCAGTCTGAAAGAGGGTCAGGATTTCTTTTCATATGAGCCTGAAAACTGGGATATTCTTGTGAGCAATCCTCCGTTTAGTAAGAAAGACAGCGTATTACAACGTGCTTTTTCTTTGGGTAAGCCGTTTGCACTTCTGCTTCCAGTGAACAGCATTCAGGGCAAGGCTCGGTACAAGATATTCAATAACGAAATTCAGCTTTTATGCTTTGACGGTCGTGTGGACTTCCATACAAGACAAAATATGCAGACCACCACGAAAGGCAATCATTTCGGTTCTGCATACTTTTGCAGGGATATTCTCCCCACAAAACTTGAAATGCGCCGGCTGTTCAGATATGACAGACCCTTGGTGAAACTCTCGGGGGGTGATGAAAAATGGGAGTGATCAGCGATGCGATAGATGCACTGGAGGACTGGTGCTGTGACCTGTTCAAAGACGGTATAAAAAGCCAGTTTGACGGCATTTCAGACCTGTTGACCGATACTTTTTCACAGACAACAGGAAGTGACGGGCTTGTCAGCACGTTCATAACAAATCATCCGTCCAAATTCACGGGCGGCGGAACGGGCGGCACGGCAGTCTGGACAACTATCGAAACGCTTTGCAATAACGTGGTCGTACCTATCGGCGGCTTTATTCTGACCGTGATACTTCTGAATGAACTGATACAGATGTTGCTCAGAGGAAACAATTTCAAAGATTTTGACGACAGCATTTTTATAAAATGGATAATCAAAGCCTTGTGCGGTGTGATCTTGGTGGCGAACACATATTACATTGCAAGTGCACTGTTTTCGTTCGGTACGAATGTCTGTGCCAACGGTTTGACAACGCTTTTCGGCAGCAGCGGTGATTATTTATCATCAACGATTTCTATAAAAAAGTCGGCTTTAAGCAGCTTAGGACTTGGAGAATTGATGACGGTGTGGTTCATATCCTTGATAGTTCATCTCGGGATAATGATATTGATTGTTGCTATCGTAATCACACTTGCAAGCCGTATCATCGAGATATTTATGTATCTCAGCATTGCACCTATCCCTATGGCAACTATGATGGACAGCGGAGAATGGGCTTCTGTCGGCAAGAACTGGATAAAGCAATTGCTTGCACTTTCTTTTCAGGGGTTCTTTATTATCGTGGCACTTGCGATATTCAAAACGCTGTTCAATAACATGATAACTTCCCTCAATTCAAGTTCGGACGGAATTATTATGCAAATGGCGATGCTTATGGGTTACACGGCAGCACTGATATTCACGGTTCTGCGAACGGGTGCGGTGAGCAAAAGTATTTTTAACGCAAGATGAGGGTAAGAATGGAGGTAAAATGGCACATTATGTACAAATCCCGAAAGACCTGAACGACATCAAGGAAAAGTTCATTATGGGGCTTACCAAACGTCAGGTCGTGTGTTTTGCAATAGGTCTTGCCCTCGGTGCGCCTGTATTTTTCGTAGCAAGGAATCATGTGGGAATGTCCACGGCGATCGTGGCTATGGGTGTCGTTGCCGCTCCTGCGATCCTCTGCGGACTGTACCGCAAAAACGGCATTTTCCTTGAAAAACAGGCGAAATTCATGCGTGAATATTTCACCCGACCACGCAAGCGATATTACAAAACGACTAACATTTTTACAGCTGTCGAACGACAGCTTGAATATATGAAAATCAAGAAAAAGCTGAGAAATGCCGAGCGGCATTGACGGCTATGGAGGTAATCAATGGGCTTTAGAAAGAGAAATGCCCGAAAGGATAACAAGGCAAAAACAACCGTTATCATGGGCAAGCCTGCCTCTGAACTGACAAAAGAGGAAAAGAAAATCTTATCCGCACGAATGGCGGAGATACGGAGTGAAAACGGCGGTAAAAGCACGGTTCAGAACACTATCCCGTTCCTGTGTATGTATCGGGACGGGGTGTGTCAGGCGTCAGAGAATTATTATTCCCTGACGGTGCAGTTTTTTGATGCCAATTACTCCATATCGGAATTTGATGAGCAGAATTATATTTTCAGCAAATACTGTGACATCATCAATCTTTTCGATAATACGATCAAGTTTCAGCTGACCTTCGAGAACCAGAACAGGACGAAAGAAAAGCTGATAAAAATGGTGCAGATACCCGAACAGGAAGACGACTTCAACGATATTCGTCAGGAGTACAGCAAGATGCTAACCGATAAACTGCTGAAAGGCAGTAACGGACAGTCGGCTCGAAAGTTCCTAACGTTCGGTATCGAAAGCACTTCATATAAGGCGGCAAGAGCAAAGCTGTTCGGTATCAAAAATGACGTGATAAAGGGATTCAAAGCATTCGGAGTGGATGCGGAAGTTCTTAACGGCAGACAGCGGCTTGAAGCGTTATATTACGCTCTCAACCCTTACAAAAATCAGTCGTTCATTTTTGACTGGGACAGTATGCTCCATGCAGGCATGGACACGAAAGATTTTATCTGTCCGCCGTCGCTAAAATTCAATAAAAGTACATTTGAGATCGGTAACGCTTACGGTGCTGTGTGGGGACTGAATATTCTCGCAGGCGAACTGCCCGATGAAATACTGCGTGATTTCCTTGAAATGCAGAACCTTTTCTGCGTGAATATCCATGTTGAACCGCTGGATCAGGTGGACGCATTAAAATTCGTCCGTAAAAAGCTGACGGCGGTGGAATCCATGAAAGTCGATGAGCAGAAGAAAGCATCGCAGGCAGGCTATGATTCGGACATTCTGCCGCCTGCTATCAAAATGTACATTGAGGACATTGAAAAGTTACTCGGTGACCTGAACAGTAAGAACGAGCGACTGTTTCATATTTCAATAAGTCTTAGAGCGTATGCAAGGAGCAAAAAGAAATTAAAGCTACTGTCGGAAATGCTGAAACGTACCTGTCAGAAGAATAACTGCACCATGTTCCCCTACGATTACAGGCAGGAGCAGACGTTGGTATCAACCTTACCTCTCTGCTACAATGCTATCCCCGTTTCAAGAGAAATGCACACTTCGGGAATTGCGATCTTTGTGCCGTTTACCACAAAGGAACTGTTTCAGGACGGTCAGGCAACCTACTACGGCATTAACACGCTGTCGGGAAATATGATAAGAGCCAATCGCTCACTGCTGAAAAATCCCAATGGACTTATTCTCGGAACACCGGGCGCAGGCAAATCTTTCAGCGTTAAGCGTGAGATTTTGGACTGCTTTCTGACCACCACGGATGATATTATCATCTGCGATCCCGAGGGCGAATACTTTCCGCTGGTGTCGGCACTGCACGGTCAGCTGATAAGAATTGCCAGCAATTCCGAACAGCATATCAACCCTATGAACATCACGATTGACGATTATCTTTTCAGCAACCCTATGGAAGTTATCGCAAATAAGTCGGATTTTCTGATCTCACTTTGCGAAATTATCGTGGGCGGCAGATATGGGCTTTCAGCTGAGGAGCGTTCCATTATTGACAAGTGCGTGCAGCGTATCTACAAGCATTTTATCGAGAATGAGCCGACTGCGGAGAAAATGCCTTTGCTGTCCGATTTGCAGAAAGAATTGCAGGACGAAGGCGATGTGGCTCTGCGAGTTTCAAATTCTCTTGAAATGTTCGTAAATGGTTCGCAGAATTTGTTTAACAACCATACCAACATTGATATGTCAAACCGTATCATCTGCTTTGATGTGAAAGAGCTTGGAAATCAGCTGAAAAAGGTTGGTATGCTCATCGTGCAGGATACCGTTTGGAACAGAGTTTCCGCAAACCGTGAGAAAAAGAAGATAACCCGTTACTACATCGACGAATTTCATCTTCTGCTGAAAGAGGAGCAGACGGCGAAGTATTCCGCTGAAATATGGAAAAGATTCCGTAAGTGGGGCGGTGTGCCGACTGGTATCACCCAGAACGTCAAGGACTTGCTTTCTTCTCAGGAGGTCGAGAATATCTTTGACAACTCGGATTTCGTGTATATGCTCAATCAGGCGGCCGGCGACCGTGATATTTTAGCCGAAAAACTGCACATTTCCAAGGAGCAGATGAAATATGTCACAAACAGCGGTCAGGGCGAGGGGCTTATCCGATATGATAAGGTTCTGCTGCCTTTTACGGACCAGTTCCCGACGGATACGAAAATCTACAAACTTATTACAACAAAGCCGCTCGAAAGTTCGTAAGCCACGCAGATTGGAGGATATATGAGTTTAATACGAAAAGAAAATAACCTCCGAAAAGCGCAGGCACGGCTTGACAAGGTGAGCAAGCGGTCAAAGCAGTTCCAGATAAATTTCCACCGTGAGCAGAACAACCGTGGTCGTTTCGATACCCGTGCATATATCGTCCGTGGTGAAAAAGAGCATCACAGCGGTAGGGGCATTTTTCATAAGGCTGTCGGGCTGAAATATCGTGTCAAGGGTGATAAACCCTCGGCCACACGGTTTATCAACAGTCAGAATCCTCAGACCGTTAAAGGGCATATCGCAAAAAAGGCGGCACAAACGGTAAATTTCGCAGTTCATGACGTTACGCAGACCGCTGTTGATGTGGGGCTTGCAGCTGAAACTACGGCAATAAAAGTCGGTGAAAATGCCCAGCGTGAAGTCCGTCAAAAGCTCAAACAGAAGTACACCCGTGAAGCGGTTGACGATTATCACAAGGGTGTATTTCTCATTGGGCGGACGGCGGTCGATGCCGTCAAGGGTACTCGGAATCATTTTAAGCAGAAAAAGCAGTTTCAGCTTGAACAGGCTAAATACAAGCTGAAAAAGGCTGATAACAAGCTGTACAAGGCTAAGACCTACAAGCCGAAAATGGCTAAAACAAAGGCTGAACTGAAAGCTGCCAAGGCAGAATACAAGTTAAAAATAGTCAGGAACAGGGGCAACAAACTCCGCAAGGCGATGAATAAGAGGCGGCTGCAAGCATACAAGCAGACAAAGCATGAACTGAAATTTGAGCGTAAACAGCTGAAAACGGATAAGAAATTTCGCAAGAAAGAACAGTCTATACAGCGTAAAATCTCAAAAGACAGCAAACCGACTTTGCTTGCATTAAAACCCATTTCTTATTCTGCAAGGCACATGAAAGCATCAGCATGGCAGAAAGCAGTTAATGAAGATCAGGACAACGACTTTGTTCATGCAATAGACTCTGCAAAAAGACGAATTGTTGAGCCTGTCGTTCAAAAAGTTAGCATGCCCGAACGCTTACAGCGTGAACAGAAAAAGCGTGATAGTGTACATGACAAAAAGCTGAAATCAGATGAACGCCTGAAAAAACAGGACAGCAGACTGAAAGAAAAGCACGACAGCTATAAACAGCGCAAACGCAAGCCCAAACAACAGAGTAAGCAGGCGAAACGCACAGTTAAAGATGTCATAAGTCAGGCATACAAGTACATCAAAAACATCTACGAAAAGGAAGTCAAGAAGTTTTTCGGAGCAGTTGCTGTTCCAATTTTGATAATCCTGCTTGTGTTCGCATTTATCATCATGATCTTTACATCGGTCATGTCGGGGGGCGGCTTTACCCTCGGCACTTATGCGGCGCAGGACTATGACCTGTCGGAGGCTGAGAAATACTACACGGAACTTGCCCATGAAATGAACGAAAAGATACGCAAGGTTGGTGACACCGATGACTGGAAAGACGGACTTGTGAATTTTGGTGCGAAAAAGAAAGACCTGAAAGATAAGCCCGATAACTGGTACTGGGGCAAGTCTGATGTTTACGACTGGGAGCCGCAGTGGGATTTTGACTGCTATAAATTGTGGTCGTTCCTGTGTGCATATTACTATGATTTTGATGCCGAGAACGGCGACATCAAGTATTGGGAGTTTGACGGCGATACGGAAGATCTTCTTGAGGAGATTTTCAATGCCGAATATGAGTTTGTGTATTGGTACGATAACAAATCACGCTGGGAGGAACTTGACCCCTACAATTACTGGGGCGGCGGCTCGGCTGAAACAGGTACATATTACCGTGCGGAACAAGATGCTTATATTTATGACGGTGAGCCGTATCGTTACCGTTTTAAGCCCATAGCAATCACGTCCGAACTTTCAAAATATGAGGACAGCGACGGATATATCTGCATAACCGGTGATTACAGGGTGCTTGACCCGAACGATAATTACGCACTGACGGGATTTTACGTCCGTGACAACAGATATTACGCAGGCGACAGCGAACCGTTTTATTACATCGACAACGACACAGGAACTTTCTTCTTCATGCATGGGTCAGAACGGCACGACCGCAGTTTCTGGGGTTGGGACGGTACTGATGCTTGGTTTTTGATTAGTCCGAGCGATACCACGATTTGGAACAGCAGTATCACTGACACCTGTATGTACGCATATTACGAAAAATACTACTGGAAAACCGAGTGTAACCTCTATTACAACGTCAAGCAAAAAAAGACTTTTGATGAAGTAATCGAGGACAAGCTGAAAACGCTCTCGCACAAGACGGAACGGTGGCAGTATTACAACTTGCTTGTCGGCAATGAGGACGGCAACACCATGTACGGAAATCACCAAACCTTGCGGAATATGCTCCCGAGCGATTCTATTCGTGACTACTCCCTAAAACGTGAGTTCGGCTATGAGATGAACGAGTGGAATCAGGCAAGTGACGGACTTTATCAGGGTATCAAGGTTTATGCAGATAGCGGTACAGTTCTGAAAATGCCTTTCAGCGGAAAAATCACCGATGTTGATACTTCGGAAAACAAAATCACTATCCGCAAAGATGATGTGGAGTATTGGTACGACGGCACGGGCGGCACAAAGCGTGATACGGAAGTCACAATTGCAAATGCGGTGCTGATAAATGACTACGAAAAGGGCGACAGCATAAAAGAGGGCAAGGAATTTGCCAAAACAACCGCAGGCAACGTGAATTTCCACATTTATATAGACACGGACGGCTACGGCTGGGACTACATCGATCCTCGGCTTGTGCTGTATTGAGGAGGGACAATGGAGAAGATAGATAAAAAAATCGCCGAAAATACGGCTCGTCAGGAGTTTCTGCGAAAGCGTATTCAGGCGGACAAAGAGGAGCTTGCAAGGCTTGAAGCCGATACAAGAGTGCTTGAACATTTGCAGTTGGCGGCGGTGTTCAGCTGCGAGGTCAAGGACGTGAACAGTCTTGTGACCCATGAGCATGATACGCTTATGCGCCTGAAAGATCGTGGTATCACGGACGAAATGCTTGAAAATCTTGCAAGCGGAAAAATTAAGATCACGGAGGAGAACAATGGGAACAAAAATTTTTAGTGCGGTGCTGAGTGCGTTAGTGCTTGCGACTGCGAGTGTTGGTGTGACCGCATCAGCGGAGGAAATCGAGGATATGCCCGATACCGCAGCAGTGGTTGAGGCAGGTGCGGAACAGTCGGATATTGATTCTTCTGTTTCAGATGATACCTACGATATGGAAAAGTACCGTGAGATCATGAACAATCTTGAGAATGCCGAAGGTATGGAGATCACAGCTGATTATGAAAATGATCCGTATTACGATACTGACGGCAATGCTACCCTTATCAAGTCCGAAAGAATCGTCTACAATTCTGAGGAAATGCAGTTTATCGCAGTCACCACAAAGGACGGTCACGTCTTTTATGTGCTGATAAATTATTCGGCAGAAAACGGCGAGGACAACGTATATTTTCTGAATCGTGTTGACGATTATGACTTGTACGCTCTGCTTTATGCAGGTGCGGAAAGTGACGATGAAAAGGAAAACATCACGCCCGAACAGGCACTTGCGGCGGCACAGGCGGCAAACGGTCGTGTGCAGGTCGATTCTGCAACAGCAGTGACCGAATCCGAGGACAACACCGATGAATCGGCAGATGGCGAACAGGTCACAGTTAAACCAAATGCCGTAAACCCGAACAGCATTTATCTTATTTTTGTGGCTATTGCGTTAATCGGTGTCGGCGGTGCAGGATATTTCTTTATAAAGAAAAAGGGCGGCAAGTCTGCGGTCAAAGAAACTGTTGACGATGAGGACGAGGACGATATTACGTTCCCCGATGATGAGAATTACTAAGAAAGAGGTATGAACATGAAAATCAAGATGAATAAGAAGATCGGTATCGGTGCGGCGGCAGTCGGTGCAATTGCTGTTGTTGGGATTATCGCAAAGGCTTTTGGTGAGCATGACAGAAAGAGTTTTTACAAGGAGCTTGATGTGGGAAAGCTCATCGGGGACTTTACCACTGCGGAAAAGTTCGCCCATAAGCAGGCTGAACTTCACAGGAAGTACGATAATTTACAGCGTGAGCATGAGAATCTGAAAGATGAATATGACGAACTTTCTGCCGAATATAACGATATTCTCGGCTATTATGAGGGCGAATGAGGGTACTGAGTTTATTTGACGGGATCTCCTGCGGAATGCTTGCACTCGAACGTGCAGGCATTCCCGTTGAGAAATATGATGCATTTGAGATAGACAAATATGCAATCGCTGTTTCGGAGAAAAATTATCCGAATATCGTTCATCATGGTGATGTTTTTGAGGGCGATTTTACGCAGTTCAAGGGCTATGATCTTCTGCTCGGTGGCAGTCCGTGTACATACTGGAGCATTGCGAAAAAAGGTCGGGAAACAACTTCTGACGGTATGGGCTTTAAGCTGTTTATGGAATATGTTCGGGCGCTCCATGAAAGTGAGTGCAAGTATTTTCTTTACGAAAACAACTATTCCATTCATCAGAATATCAAGGACGAAATTTCAAAATATCTCGGTGTTCAGCCAATCATGATAAATTCCGCACTTGTAAGCGGTCAAAACCGCAAACGCTGTTACTGGACGAATATCCCGAACGTCACTCAGCCCGATGATAAGGGTATTATGCTTGCGGATATTTTAGAGAACGGTCTGCCGTGGCAGGACAAGTCCTACTGCATGACTGCACGGTATCAGGGGGCAATATTTTCCAACACGCTTGAACGCAAACAGCGGACAATGATTGCTGTCACTGTTGGTGCTGCACAGCGTGGGCGATATACGCAGACAGGTAACAGAAATAAAAAGGCAGAGGGCGGTACGGAGCAACATATCGAAATTCGCTCCGATAACAAGTCCAACTGTCTGACAACCGTTCAGAAAGATACGCTTGTCTGCACTCCAGTTCGTGTCGGGCAGTACGGTAAAGGCGGTCAGGGACAGCGTATTTATTCGGTGCGTGGAAAGTCCGTCACGCTCTCCGCAAATGGCGGTGGTCAGGGTGCAAAGACAGGTCTGTATAAAATCGACTTGCCGGACGGTGACTATATTATCCGCAAGCTGACACCTATCGAAGCCGAAAGACTGCAAACTTTGCCCGATAATTATACGGCAGGCATTTCCAATACACAGCGTTACAAATGTATCGGCAACGGTTGGACGGTCGATGTTATCGCACATATTTTAGGAGGGCTGCATGATAGATCTTGAACTTTATAACAAACTCCTGCACGCAAATCACTTCACGATTTTGGACAGCTATGTCAAGGCGAACAGTGTGCTGAACGGCTCAAACACAGCTTTATGTAGTGTCAGCGGCGGCAGTGACAGCGATATTATGCTCGATATTATACATACGCTCGATGAAAGCGGAAAAGTGGTGTATTACTGGATAAATACGGGGCTTGAATATCAGGCGACAAAGGAGCATTTGGATGAACTGGAGCAGAAATACGGCATTGAAATTATCCGCTTAAAGCCCGATAAATCAATCCCACTGTGCGTTAAGGAGTACGGAGTGCCGTTTCTTTCAAAGTATGTTTCGGAACAGATGATGCGACTTCAAAAACATGGCTTTCAGTGGGAAAATGAGCCGCTGGAAGTCCTTTTGCAGAAGTATCCGAAGTGTAAGACCGCCTTGCAATGGTGGTGCGGTGAACGATGTTCCGACAAGGACGGCTATCAGAAGATCAGCAGATTCAGCATTGAACGCAACAGATTTTTGAAGGAATTTATCATCGCAAATCCGCCTGATTTTCCTTTATCCAACAAGTGCTGTGAATATGCGAAGAAACTTCCGGCAAAGCGTTTTATCAAAGAATGCGGCGCTGACCTTGAAATAACGGGTATCCGCAAGGCTGAGGGCGGCATTCGTTCCGCAAATTACAAGACCTGTTGCTCTGAAAGTAAATCCAAGGGTTGTGACACGTATCGCCCGATTTTCTGGTACACCGATAGTGATAAAACTTCTTATGAAGAATTTTTCGGTGTGACACATTCAAGATGTTACACGGAATATGGACTGCGGCGCACGGGTTGCGTTGGCTGTCCATTCAGTAAGCATATCAACGAAGAACTTGAAATTATCAGGGAGCATGAGCCGAATCTGTACAAGGCGGCAGTCCATATTTTCGGCAAATCCTACGAATATACGGCGAAATACCGTGCTTTTGCAAAGAAAATGAAAGCACGGGAAAAGGAGGAGAAAAAGCGTGGTATATCTTGTGGCAATGGCGATAATCCTGCTGACGTTCGGTGTGCCGTATGAACTGGGGAAAACAATAAAAATGTTGGAAGCGGAGCGTGTTTACGATGATTGACCCTGCATTTTCAAAGAAGGTTCTTAGCCTGATAATGGGCTTTATTATGCAGTTCGGCAGTGTGGGGCAAACTGTTTCAATGACAACACCGACACAGCCAGAAATCACCGAGATTACCGCTGAAAACCTTGCTGTATCAACAATTTCGGTATCCTGCCTGAAAGTCACATGGACGAACAAGCCCGACCGTGACTATACAATTTCCTGCAAGCCCCATGACCCCGATTATGCCTATTCCGACAACATCTATTTTCATTTTAAGGACGACGGGCTGTGCTACATAACAGGTTTGCGTGAGGGCAATGAGTACAGCGTGACCGTCAAGCCTGTACTGAAAGATGATGAAAAAGACGGATATACGGCAAAATCGGCAACTGCCGAGAGCAAAACCGAAACTGTTGAAGTGATTCAGGAATACCCATTTGAGGACGGCTGGACAGGGGCGTTTGCTGGGGAAAGAGCCTCGGGACTCCGTGCCATGCCTGCATCGGGTGCAATCGCTGGCTCAATTGTTGACCCAATCACTGATACGGGAATCCGTCGTGATGAATACGGCGACTACTGTGCGGCGCTGGGGCTGTTTTACGGCTTAGACAACGACCGCTATCTCGTGACATTACAGAACGGGACACAATTCACCGTCAAGCAGTGTGACAGCAAGGGCTGGGCTGATGACGGTGAGGGCAAGTATCACAATTTTGGCAACGGTGGCAAGTGCATCGTGGAATTTATCTATGATGATTATACTTTACCGTCCTGTGTGGCATACAGCGGAAGTTGGGGCTATTATAACTGGAACGGGCTTGATCTCGGGGCGAACATCGAGAGCATCAAGAAGATCAATTACGGAGAAAAAATCGAATATTAACGGAGGTATTTTTATGAAGGTAAAGAAGATCATTAAGGTTATCGCAAAGCTGGCGGCAGTTTCGGGTGTGGCATTTGTCGCCTATAAGCTGGGAGAAACAAACGGCGAAAGCAGGGAGCGTATCCGTCAGAAGTATGGCGATGAGGACGATTATTACAGTCTTTCCGACTATGACGAGCCTGACTGCGGCTGCATCAAGCCGTCAGGTGACAGAGGTGACAAGTCATGAGCCGACTTGTGATAGCCGAAAAGCCCAGTGTCGGACGTGCGGTCAGTGCCGTGGTCGGGGCTGACAAAACACAGAAAGGCTATATCGAGGGTGGCGGCTACATTGTGAGTTGGTGTATCGGTCATTTGGTCGGTCTGAAATATCCGAACGATTATCGCAATGGCTGGGAAGAACGTTGGAGTTTCTCACAGCTGCCCATGATCCCCGACAAGTGGCAGTTTACCGTTACAGACAGCACAAGAGCGCAGTACAACTTGCTGAAAGGTCTGATGTTCCGTGATGATGTGACGGAAATTATCTGCGCTACTGATGCCGATAGAGAGGGCGAGTGCATTTTCCGATATGTGTATAATATGGCGAAATGCAAAAAGCCCGTCAAACGTTTGTGGGTGTCGAGCCTTGAAGAATCGGCTATCCGTTCCGCTTTATCAAATATGAAACCCATGTCCGCATATGATAATCTGTTTTATGCAGGATTCGCAAGGGCAAAGGCTGACTGGCTTGTGGGCATGAACGGTTCTCGCCTGTTCTCCTGCCGATATGGCGGCAAATCGAACATCGGCAGAGTGCAGACTCCTACCCTTGCAATGATCGTCAAGCGTGACAGAGACGTGGATAATTTTGTTAAGCAGAAGTATTTCACGGCCGACCTGAACTGCGGTGATTTTACGCTTTGTTCAGCAAGGATTGGCGATGAAAATGCCGCTGATACGCTTGTAAATGACTGCAATAATTCATCGGTAACAATTACGGCAGTCAAGCGTGAGGTCAAGACCGAAAAAGCACCAAAACTCTACGATCTGACAACTTTACAGCGTGATGCAAACAAGGCATACGGCTATACGGCACAGCAGACACTTGATTATACCCAGTCGCTGTATGAGGGCAAGTTGGTTACATACCCACGCACGGATAGTCAGTATCTCAGCGATGATATGGCACAGACGGCTTTTGAGGTCGAAATGGCTTGCCGCTCCGTGTTTGACCTCGGTGGTGAGTATGAGCCGAATTTCAACGTTATCATCAATAACAGCAAGGTTTCGGGGCATCATGCCATTATTCCGACTGTCAACATCAAGACTGCGAATATTGGTACTCTGCCCAGCGGTGAAAAGAATATCCTGAATCTTATCGCCACAAGGCTTATCTGTGCGACTGCGCCCGTTCACAAGTATGAGAGCGTAAAAATTACAGCGAAATGTGCCGATACGGAATTTACTGCAAGCGGTAAAACCGTTCTTGAAATGGGCTGGAAAAAGTTCATAAAGTCCGATAAAAATGAAGATAAGACCCTGCCGAAAATTACAGAGGGTCAAACTTTCACAGTTCAGGCAAGCAAGGGCGAACACTTCACCAGTCCGCCGAAACCATACACGGAAGATACGCTCCTATCTACTATGGAACGTGCAGGCAATGAAAACTATAACGATGATACGGAGAAAAAGGGCTTAGGCACTCCTGCGACAAGGGCGGCAACAATCGAAAGCCTTGTCAAGAACGGCTACGCAAAGCGTGAGGGCAAAAATATCCGTTCTACCGACAAAGGCAAGGAACTTATTGCAGTTGTCCCCGATGAAGTAAAATCCGCAAAGCTGACGGCAGAATGGGAAAACCGTATGCACCTTATCGAGCGTGGTGAATATTCCGCTGACAGTTTTATGGGCGAAATTTCGGGATTTATCACGGATATGTGCAAGAAGTACGGTTCAGCTGTGAAATCGGTAAATCTGACGGAACAGGGCCATAAGCCTGTTGGCAAGTGTCCGCAGTGCGGCGGTGAGGTGCTGAACGGAAAGTACGGCATTTATTGCAAGAATAAGTGTGGCATGAATCTAACTAAGGTTTACGGTTTTCAGCTGTCGGACGAAAAGGTTCTTGATTTGCTGAATGGCAAGCAGACTTCATACATTAAAAACGGCAGAAAGACGATTGTCCTGCCTGAGTGCGTGGAAAATCCATGGAACGGCAAAATGTACTATCAATGGAAAACGGAGGGTAAAAAGTATGACTAACGAACAGCTTGCGGAAATTGCCAAGATCATCGGTGTGTCTGAGGACAGCATTTCCGCTATGGACGAAAATATCAAGGCGGACATGGTGACGGCACTCACCGAAAAAAGTGTCGATAAGACCGCACTTTACAACGGACTTGACCGCCTTTGGCAGAAAGGCTCTGTGTACATCGGACTTTCTGAAATCGCACGAAATACGGGCATTTCCCTTGTTGCCCTGCATAGTCTTGGTCTTTCGACACAGCAGGAACTTGTCTTTGAATACATGGCTGACAGCAGTCAGACTGAGCGTTTTTATGAGGTTGTAAACCGTGAACTTGCGGTACTGGAGATCGAAAGGATCGCCCTAATGGTGGGAATGCCCGTCACTCGCCTGCGTTCACTTTCAAAAGAAACACAGGAGCGTATTTGTGGAATGTACGCTATGGAGTTCGATGAGGACAGCACAAATGCCGAACTTATCGAAAATATCAGAAATATTATCGAGGAGGCAGAGTGATGAAGAAGATCATTATTATCGCAAGTGCGGCGGCGGTCGCAGTTGGCACGGCAATTATTATCATCGTAAAGTGCAGAAAGTGAGTGATTAAATGCCCGTACAGGATAACGAGGATACCCGAAAGAAAGATTTTGTGATCATTCCTGAAGATGAACAGCACAAACAAAAGGCGCAGGATAACTTTCAGAAGTCGAGGAAACTGCTCCCCTTTTTGAATGCCAAAGCTGAACAGCACACCAATAGGATAGACAACCTGAATGGCAAAATCGCCGCGCAGGAAAGCAAAATTGCCAAGCATACAGCGAAAATCGAAAAGCTGACGGCGAGGGCTGACAAACTCGAAGATACCAATAGAATGTTGAAGAATATGTTCGGGGATAATCCTGTTGTCAAGGCGATGATCGCTAAAAATGAGCAGAAAATCAGCGATATTCGGGAGAATAAGATCCCTAATCGTCAGCAGAAAATCAAGGCTTGTCAAGGCAAGATAGGCCAGCTGACGGCAAAGCGTGACATTGTTCAGCACAAGCTGAATCGTGTTATTGCCCTGAACGATACGATAAAATCATTCACTATCGGCAGAAATGCGGAGCGCAGGGCGGCATTTTCGAGTGCTATCGGCAGGCTGAATGTGGCGACTGTTGACTGTCTCACAGATAAAAAGGTACAGCTTGAAAGCAAGAAAAATGCTGTCATGAAGCAGTATAACGCTCCCGAGACAGATGTTGCGGATAAATTTAAGCTGCAAGATAAGCTAAATGATCTGTCCGCAAAAATCAATTCTGTCGATGAAAAAATCGCCAAGATAAAGCCTGACATCAGACTTGCCGAAAAGCCACCCGAACTGGTGGACGCAACAATAAAGCTGACAAGCAATACAATCGCTGATAACGTGGAGAACGGCAATATCTCAATACCCGAAGTGTCCCTTGATACCGTGACAGCGGCGCAGTCGGAGGAATCGCTTGACAAGGATAAAATCAACGAGCTTGCAGGACAGTCCGTTGTGAATCCGCTGAAAAGTGCAGAGGAACAGCTTGAAGATGATGCCAACATGATAGACGGCATTATCAACAACGGCAGTAAATCGAATTTGGAGCAAACAAGGGCTGAACTTCTTGCACAGCTGGCGGCAATTGATAATGCTCTCGGTGAGCAGGCTGTTGAGGTAACCTCGGACAATTGGCTTGAAAATGCGATTTCGCAGGGCATCGCAGAAATTACAGATAACGGCGGTTTCAAGGTCAATCCCGAATATTATGCGGAAGTTCCTAAAAATGACCGCCACTATGAAAGTATGAACGAAATGCAGTCGGTGGAAGTCATGGCGGCACTGTCGGCGGCGGATATTGCATTTTCTGCCGCAAGCCGTGGTGACGGAAAGGTCAGCCTGACAGTAGCAAAAAATGATGTTGCCGCTCTGAACGATATTATGTATTCGTCTATCGGTAAGATTGCCAAGACTGCGGCAGCTCAGGAGAACGGTGGCAAGGGCGAAAAAGGCAAGTATCAGACGGTCAACCCTGAGTATTACGCATCGCTGGCGAAAAGTCAGCGTTTCACGCAGGTCGAGCCGATAGAAACAGGGCGAAAGATAGCTGCTGAATTGCAGAGGGCAAATATCCCGTTCTCGGCGGTGGTGCGTAAAAATGATACTGTCGCCCTGACGGTCAGCAAGGCAAATTCGCAGGCTTTCAGGCAGATAGAGGGCAAACACCGCAAGCCGAAACAGGTCGAAAAACGTGTGGACAAGGCATATTTTTCACGCAGTAAATTAAAGCGTGATGCCCAGCAGATCAGCAGTAAGTCCTCGCAGAAAGATCCGCAGAAATCGAAAGGACAGGAGATAGGATTTTGATAACGGACGAGCAGAAAGAGCGTGCGAACTGTGTAAACCTTCCGCATTTTTTGATGTTAAAGGGCTTTGATTTGAAAAAGTCGGGTCGTGAATACATCTGGAAAGAGCATGACAGCGTGAATATCAAGGACAATGCCCCCGGTGAAAAGGGTCAGTGGTACAGATTTTCCACGGGTCAGGGCGGCGATAATATCGGCTTTATACAGGAGTTCATGGGGCTGTCGTTCAAAGAGGCGGTTGAGGCTCTGAATGGTGAGTATTATGAACGCTCTTTTGCTCCTCCCTATCCCGAAAAACAGCAATCCGCAAGGGAAATTTATCTTTCGGAAAATGCCGACTGCAAGCGTGTTTTTGCGTATCTTTGCAAGTCCCGTGGGCTTGATTATGAAATGATAGCCGATTTGGTTCACAATGGAAAAATATCACAAGAGCAGAAAACAGGCAATGTTTTATTCAAATATTTTGATACTGACGGAAAAATTATCGGTGCTGAAAAGGTCGGCACATCTACCGACCATAAATTCAAGGGCATTGCACAGGGGTCGTACAGCAGTCACGGCTTTGAAATAGTGCGTGGTACAGGCGAAAATGCTTACTTTTTTGAAAGTGTCATAGACCTGTTATCGTATTTGCAGATGAATAAAAATCTTGATAATTGCAGGCTAATTTCCATGATGGGGGTCAAGCCGAATATTGTTATTGATACGATGAATAGGCAAAATATCGCACCTGAAAACATTTATATATGCTCCGATAATGATACCACAGGAAATGATTTTGCAAGTAAATTACAACAGCAATATCCCGAAATAAAACGCATATCCACTCCCGAAAACTTCAAGGACTGGAACGATATGCTCAGAGGAATAAATAGAAAAATAGAGAACACAAAGGAGGTTGACAGCGTGGCAGAAAGGCAGTTTTACGGCAATAAAGCATGGAATGATGCAACAGATAACAGAGAAAAAAGTATCATTTCGGTGAGTGTACATGACTTCGACAGGCTGCATACACAGCTTGAAAATGCTGGCATGAACTACTACGGCTATGCTCGTAGGGATTCGGTTGTTATGGCGGTAAATGACGGTGATGTGGACACGCTCCACAGGCTTACAGGTGCGGAAAATATTGAACCGAGAAAGTCGGACAGACCCTACTCTCCACCCCAGAAAAACATCATCGGCAATGCGGAATATCGCTACATTCCGCAGAAAGAATATGTTACCGCTGATCGTGATTTGGTTCTGAAAATGGCTGAACGCATGGAACAGCAGGGGCTGAAATTTTCGGGCAGAATTTACCCGAGTGGCAAGGGTACGCTGACGGTCAGTCATAAAGATTTGCAGGCGGTCAAGGCGATTCAACAAAATATAGTTGAGCAGAGAAAATCCCTCGGAATGGCTGATAAGGGGCAGAATATCGGCAGTTATCAGCGAAATGCGAACACCCGATATTTCATGTCAAAGATCTTTGCCGAAAACTGGGCAGAAGTTGAAAAATTCCTTGATACCAATATCAGTTATCACGCTGTCGCCCGTGACGGTAAGGTCGCTTTTGCACTTGATAAAAACGATGCACCAAATTTTCACCGTGCGTTGCAGAGTGCAGGACGTGAGGTAAATCTTGTACATATCATGCAGGATATGGGGCTGTCTATGGAGCAGATGGTAGCTTTGTCGCCTGTTCTGCATAGAGTTGCTGCTGATGATATTCAGCTGAATATCGCTGATTTTTTCGATAACCGCTATGACGATCAGCAGTTCGGAGAAATGCTGTCGCTTGTAAATGCGTACATTTCCCAGTCGTCTGCGGAGCGTTACGGCGAGCATTCCAAGCTGAACGATATGCTCGAAGCGAAAAGCAATTTTGACCGCAGTATCGAACTTGCGGACTTCTTTTCACAGCATACTTTCAGCGATGAACAGAAAAGTGCAATTTCGGCAATGTTTGCGGGCGACGTAACAAGAGGTCAGATCAATGCGATTGACGAGACTTTCACGGTACAGGATATTCATGATTACGACGAGATCCTGCATACCGCTTTGCAGGAATCGGAGGTTGCAGATTTTCTGACGGAACATAAGCACAGAGAACCTACCGAGGAAGAAATCCTCTTTGAAAAGGCTGATTTGGCAGACTTTATCGCACAGCACACGCTGTCCTCTGATGAATGGGAAGATATGGCGTATCCACTTTTTGAGCCGGGTTATCTTGAAAAGCATAGTGCAAGTGAAAAGGCAAGTTTCGGCTATCATCTGCCTGAAACAGAACTATATGCACTTGCCGAAAAATATCACAATGGTGAGGATATTACCCGTGATTTGGCTGTGGGACTACTTGCCCACAACAATGAAAATATCGAATTTATCTTTGAGGACGGCAAAATTTATGACCGCACATATCATTATGCGGAAAATCTCCGTCACAATCTTGATGTGGAATACGGTGAAAATGGTCTGACCTGTCGCTTTGGAAATATGGAGCGTGAGGTTACTTTCGAGCAGATCGGACAAGCTTTTCTTGACCGCACCCTTGACGAATGGAACGACTTTGCGTACTGGGCGGTGCTTGACTATATTCGTGACGATATTCCCGATATTTCGGACGATGCGGTGCAGGCACTTATTACGGCTTTCGATAATGCAAAAATGCACGGCTGGGAAAATGGCGACGATCAGGCTAAAATCAATCATATCAAAAGTGCGCTGAACGAAATTCTTCATGACGAAGAGCAGACGGAAAAGGCTTTTGCTTGTATTGCAAAGCAGAAATATAACGTTGAAATTGCAGAAAAAAAGCCTGAAAGCACGCTGCATTTCGGACTTTTGGGCAATGGTATCACGGTTTATGATACGGCAGAACTTGACGATGAAACCCACGATTACCCGAGAGTAGCCCACATTTCCGAGGAAGGCAACATTAGGCTGTACCGTGACGATATCTCGCCCGAGGATATGGAACGTATCAGCGAACAGGCGCAGGGTCGGCGTGACAAGTTTATGGCTGAATGGAACAGCCTTGACCCGACACAACAGTATCAGCGGCTCATGCTCCATGCAGATATGGACACAATGCTGAATATTCAGCATGAGAATATTACGACTGCGGAAGTCATCGACAAATATATGCCTTATGTGTTCTTCGGTGAGGGAGAGCGTCCTGAACCGAAAGCGGTGTATCAGGTCATAACAAATGCAGGGCTTGACGGTGGAATTGACGATAAAAAGGAATATGCAAGCTATTCCGAGGCAGTCAAGGCAGGTCATGATTACATGGCTGACGATTATCTCGGCTTTGCAGTGTTCAACACAGATACAAAGAAAATCGAGCATACCGAGGGCGATTTCCCTGTCGAAAAGGCTTTCAATGCCGAGATTCTCAAACTCAACGGCATTGAAATTCCCGAGGACAAAGGCACGATGGCTCTGCATAAAATGGGTGAATTTTATGAATTTTACGGTGAAGATGCCCGAAATGCCGCCGATATTCTTGATCTGCACCTGACACGCAGAAATGACGAAGATATGGTCGGTTTTCCCGATCATGTCAAGGACGAGTATCTTGAAAAGCTGTCGGACGCAGGCTATACGGTCGTTGTCATGGGCGACCCCGAGCGAGAACTGACGACCTTGCAGGACGTTGTTGACTTGTATTTCGGCACAGACTGCGAGAGTGCGGAAACTGTAAACGGCACATGGAAACTTGCAATTGCCGAGGGTGACAAGGTGGGCGAACTTTTCCATAACGGCACAGCGGTCTGCGGCATTTACAACAATGGCGATAAAATGGCGGTTGAGCCGTATCAGGAGTTGACAGCATTCCCGAAAATGCTTGCCGATGCTATGCTTGCTCATAATCCAGATAAGCCCGTGGAGATTACAGAAAAAGAACGTGTCTACGAAAATCCGCTTGACAAGGCAAAGGCACTTATCAATGACTTCTGCGAAAGCAAGTACGGCAGTCCTGCGGACTTTTCCAACCTGCACAATGTCCACCTTGCCTACACCACCTACACGGACGATGAGCTGCCGCTGCAGGTAACAGCTGACCTTATCGACCATGCGATTATTCACGAGTTCAACAACGTGACTTTTCAGGCTGAAATGTATGACGATTTAACGCAGATGATCGAAAACGGTCTGACAGGGCTTGATTTTGATGAACTTGTGGCGATTTCCGATGAAGATATTGAGCGTTATTCTGCAAAGGCTGAACCGACGGCGGTGGTTGAGCGGACAGCTGAAAATGAAGATATTGACAAGCCCTTATTTGCGGACAGTGCCGTAATTGATGAAATCATACGCAATGAGGATTCCGATATTCCGTTTAGCGAAAAGCCCGATATTACAGGCGAACAGCTTTCATTTTTCGGTGATGCCGAACCGCTGACAACGGCTAAATCTACACCCGAAAAGCCGAAGTCGGAATTTGCAAAAGGTCCGGTAGTGGACGGTGTTCAGGTCTATGAAGCACTGGCGGCAGAAATTGACCGTGGCACGGGCTTTGTGCATGGAAAACTGCGTGTGCAGGACTTTTATGAGGAACAGCAGCCTACGTTACAGCAGCTTGCCGATTTTCTGAAAAAGGAGTATGGCACAGGCGGTCATAGCGGTGAGGGCAACATTTCCCTTGTGGACTACAATTCTCAGGGTATTACTTTCAGCTTTGAGAATGGCGAGAAATTCCGTCACAGCTGGTATAATGTTGCGACAATGACCGAATCACGGCTCAAAGACGATACCTACCTTTCTGACGAACAGAAAGCGGAGAGGACGGCACTCAAAGAGCAGGTTGCAGATGAACCACATACCGTAGAAATTGGTGATAAATTCCGCAATAAGCTGACTGGCGAAGTGTCGGAAGTCGTATCGCTGACGGGGGCATTGCCGTTCTATACTGACGATTGCACCGTCGCAAGGGATAGCGGTGGCTTTACAGTCACCGAGAATATTTCTTATGACAGGCTTTTGAACAGCGATCTGTACGAATTTATCGGTAAGGCTGAACCTGAAAGGGAGCAGTCTACACCTGAAGTCACTCCTGAAAAAGCTGATACACCGACCGTCAAGAGCCTTGCCCAGCTGAAACGCACTTTACAGGTCGGAATGGAGTTTGAGATCTCCGCACATTCAAGACCCGAATGTGTCGGCGAACATCGTGTTATCACCGGTATCAATTCCGTGGGCTTTACCTCACAGAAACTTGATGAGGACGGCAAAACCTCGGGCAAAGATATTCATATGGAGTGGGACAAGTCAAGAAACTGGTCATTTGACGGCGGCGAGTTCACTTCCACGCTCGACAATGGCGAGTTGCTGATGTCATTTCATCTTGTGGACGGTTCGGAGCATGAGAAAGAAAAAGAGTCTGTTACTGCTGAAATATCCTCCGACAATACTATTATAAATAGTATTGCTGATGATCCAGAAAAAATCAATGCTTCAGAACCTACAAAATCAGATAACTTCACTATTACCGACAGCACGCTCGGTGAGGGCGGTGCAAAGGCGAAATTCCGTGCGAATATTGATGCTATCAAAACGCTTAAAACCCTTGAAAAAGAAAATCGTCCTGCGACTGCGGACGAAAAAGAAACGCTGTCAAAATATGTGGGTTGGGGTGCAATTCCGCAGGCTTTCGACAAGTCGGCGGACAAGTGGTCGGATGAATATGCAGAGTTGAAAGACCTCCTTAATCCGCAGGAATATGCACAGGCAAGGGCGAGCGTGAACGATGCGTTTTACACGTCCCCGACTGTTATCGAGGGCATTTTTCAGGCACTGGAGCAATTCGGATTTGAGGGCGGCAGGGTCTTAGAGCCTGCAATGGGCGTCGGAAACTTTTTCGGCTGTATGCCCGAGAAAATGGCTGAAAAATCCAATCTTTACGGTGTGGAGATCGACAGCATTTCAGGCAAAATTGCACAGAAACTCTACCCCACTGCGGATATTACGGTGCAGGGTTTTGAGAAAAACAGTTTTCAGAACGGCTGTTTTGATGTTGCGGTCGGAAATGTTCCGTTCGGGGAACTCGGCTTTGTCGATGATCGGCATGGAACTTCCAAACTCCACGATTATTTCTTCGCCGAGGCTATGGACAAGCTGAAAAATGGCGGTGTGATGGCATTTGTAACTTCCGCAGGAACGCTTGACAAACGTGATGAAAGTGTCCGTCAGATGCTGGCTGATAGGGCTGATTTTATCGGTGCTATCAGACTTCCGGGCGGCAAAAACGGTGCATTCAAGGATAATGCAGGCACACAGGTCACAACGGATATTATTTTCTTGCAGAAACATGAGAGTAAGTCTGTTGCTGAAATGTCAGATATTCCCGACTGGGTGCATATCGGTGAAACGGCTGATGGACTGCCAATAAACAAGTATTTTGAGCAGAATTCCGACATGGTGCTTGGCAAGGTGGTCGAGGGAAATCAGCTGTACGGCAGCGGTACAATGGTCGTTGCCGAGGACGGCTTTGACATGAAAGCCGCTCTGCATGATGCTGTTGCCAAACTTTCCGCTACGATCAATCCCGAAAAGGGGCGTGATGTGTATGCTAAGACCGAACAGGGCGAGGCTGTTAAAATTCCGTCAAATCTGCGTAATTTCAGTCTTTTCATGGATAATGACAAGGTATATTTCAAAAAAAATAATGTCGCCTGTGATTTTATCTGCGACAAATCCTCGTCACAGTTCAAGCGTTATAAGGCTTTTATTGAACTGCGTGACATCACCCGTGACCTGCTGACGGCTCAGGAACTTGACAAGCCCGACGGTGTTATCAAAGATTTGCAGACAAAGCTGAATGCCGTGTATGACGATTTTTATAAGAAATATGGGCTTATCCATTCACAGGGCAATAAGCGATATTTCGGTGATGATGTGTCATACAACCTTGTGGCAGGGCTTGAAAAAGACTACGATAAAACAAAGCTGAAAGCAAAGTCCGATATTTTCACCAAGCGTACCATTGTGCCGCCAAAGGCTGTTGAACACGTTGACACGGCTCTTGATGCCCTTACGCTCTCCATTGCTGAAAAGGCGAAAGTAGATTTTGAGTACATGGGCAAGCTGACAGGCATGACCGAGGACGAGTTGAAACATGATTTGACGGGTGAGATTTTCAAAGTTCCCCATACGGAAAATACATATCAGACGGCAAGTGAATATTTGTCGGGTGATATTCGTGCAAAACTCCGTGCAGCTGAAGAAGTTGCCGAGTACGATGCGGATTTTAATATCAATGTTTCCGCACTTAAAAAGGCTATGCCCGAACCGTTGAAAGCAGGTGACATTGACATAAAACTCGGTGCGGCATGGCTTGATCCAAAATACTATGAGCAGTTTTTATATGAACTGTTGCAGACTCCTGCCTACCAGAGAAGTACAAGCCCTGCGGCAAGGTGGAACAAATCGGCTGTCATCGGGGTGGAGTATTCCGAGCATACCAACTCTTTCTATGTCAGCAACAAGTCCTCGGACAAATCGGTGCTTGCAACGCAAAAATATGGTTCACATAAAATGAACGCTTATGATATTTTCGAGCATATCCTGAACTTGCAAGACCCAAAGGTCTACAAGACAATTGAAGTGCCTGACGGTCTGGGCGATACTAAGGAAAAGCGTGTCGTTGATGTTGATGCCACAAGAGTTGTTCAGCGTAAGGCGGACGATATGCGAAAGGCTTTCAAGGACTGGATCTTCAAAGACCCTGCCCGACGTGAGGATATTGTCAATCGCTACAATGAACTTTTCAACAGCATTCGCCCAAGAGAATACGACGGCAGTCACTTGACTTTTCCGATGATGAACAGCGATATTCAGCTGCACCCACATCAGAAAAATGCCATCGCTCATGCGATGTTTGGCGGTAATGCGCTGTTTGCTCATGCCGTTGGCGCAGGCAAGACGTTCGAGATGATCGCTACCGCTATGGAAAGTAAACGTCTCGGATTATGTACAAAATCGCTGTTTGCCGTTCCAAATCATCTGACCGAACAGATCGGTGAGGACTTTCAGCGGCTCTATCCGTCTGCAAATATACTTGTTGCAACAAAAAAGGACTTTAAGAAAGAGAACCGTCAGCAGCTGTTCGCAAAAATAGCGACAGGCAACTTTGATGCGGTTATTATTGGTCACTCACAGCTTGGCATGATACCTGTGTCGAAAGAGCGACAGGTCATGACCATTCAAGGACAGATAGACGATATTCTGCGTGGTATCGAGGAGTTGAAGAAAAAGGACGGCTCGAAATTCCAGATAAAGGCTATGGAGCGTACCCGAAAGGGCTTGCAAAAGCAGCTTGATAAACTTGAAAAGGCGAATCAGGACGATACGCTGACCTTTGAGCAGCTTGGTGTGGATAAATTATTCGTCGATGAGGCCCACGAGTGTACGACACGTTCGTAACTGAAAAGGTTGCGCACAAGGTCGTATGAAAATATAAAAATATTTGAATACGGTTCTTGGAGAACTGATATTCCGACAGGTGGAATGAGGGAGCAACGCCCCGAAACGCCTGACTTGATACTGCGGTACGCTGTAATGATTGCAATGTTATTATGGTGTAAAGTCCGCTGAAGTCGGCAGAAGTCTGCCCAAACGGGTTAAGCCGTGGCAAGTGTCCCAGAGGTGGGATATGCAAATGATATGCCGGAGGTCTATAAAATATCTATGGTGAGAATGTTGTTAAGAAACAACTGACGAAATGGCGAATGTACAGGTCTATAGCGCTAAACAGTAGAAATGCCGTTCTCCGTTCATCGGAGGTATGTGGGGTAAAGTAAAATTACTCGTTATGAAATTCCCTGCGGCTTTACAGGAGCCGCCCAGCATACAGGACTAAAGCCAAAGCCTACGGATATATATGTATAGATAGGAATATCGGAACGTGGAAAGGTCAGAACATGGAGTGATTGCACACAATGAAGTGTTGAAACGGAAATACACAACGTTTCTTTATCTGACTGAGAGCGACGGCACAGTACCTACGAAGCGGTGATAATAAGCCGTGAAGGGATAGCCGTTAGTCATTTACTATAATCAAAACTTAAATAACTGAAAACAAAAGGTTCGGGTAAGACTAAGAAAAGCGAAATCCATACAGGAGAGTAACTGACTTTGACAAAGAAGAAACCGAAAAAGAAAGCACGTTTGCGGAATGCTGAATATTACGATTTGCAGAATACGCTTGATAAGCTGTATGCAGAAAGTAAGAACAATTGCTGTTTCAGACATCTCATGCAATATGTAGCGAGTGAGGATAATATCAAACTTGCTTACAGGAACATTAAAAAGAATAAGGGCAGTAAAACAGCAGGAGCAGACGGTAAAACAATCGAAGATTTGAACAAATGGAGCATATTCAATCTTATTTCACACATACAGAAAAGACTGAAATGGTATCAGCCAAATAAAATCCGCAGAGTGGAAATACCAAAGGACAATGGCAAAACCCGTCCGCTGGGTATACCCACAATAATGGACAGACTGATACAGCAATGCTTTTTGCAAATACTTGAGCCTATATGCGAAGCGAAATTCTTTGAGCGAAGCAATGGGTTCAGACCAAACAGAAGTGCTGAAAATGCAATCGCTCAGGTCTACAAAATGATACAGACACAGCATTTATATTATGTTGTCGATGTGGATATAAAATCATTCTTTGATAATGTCGGTCATGGCAAATTATTGAAGCAAATGTGGACTATGGGAATACAGGACAAACAACTTCTAAAAATCATATCTCTCATGCTGAAAGCAGAGGTTGCAGGAATAGGTTTTCCGGAGAAAGGTACACCACAGGGTGGCATTATATCGCCACTTTTATCTAATATTGTTCTGAATGAACTGGATTGGTGGGTAGCAAGTCAATGGGAGACACTTCCGACAAAGAAAATTTATGCAGGAAAGAAACTTAAAACAGGAACAGTTGACAGGAGCAGTACCTATGTTGCACTGCGTAAAAGTAATTTGAAAGAGTGTTACATAGTGAGATATGCCGATGATTTCAAAATCTTTTGCAGGAAACGCTCCGATGCTGTTAAGATATTTGAAGCCGTAAAGTTGTGGCTCAAAGAGCGATTAGGGCTTGAAATAAGTCCTGAGAAATCGAAAATAGTCAATCTAAAAAAGAGCTATTCAGAATTTTTAGGCTTCAAAATTACTGCAACCACAAAAGGCAAGGACAACAAGGGTAAACCAAAGTATGTTGTGAAATCAATTCTTACGGATAAGGCTATCCGCAAGATAAAAAAGAAAGCCTCACAGACAGTTAAACTGATTGAGAAGCCTATCAATGACAAGGAAGAATTTAAGCATATCACGTTCTACAATTCCTATGTCATAGGCGTTCATAATTATTATCGCTATGCAACTCATGTGAGGAAAGTATTTGACAAAATCGCTTTTCAAATCTCCCGAAAATTTTATGCAAGAACTAAGAGAAAACTAAAAAGGCACGGAAAACCTTTGTGCGGGTACATTAAAGAACACTACGGTAAAAGCAGAGAAATCCGCTATATCAATGGGAATCCCATTATTCCGTTAGGATATGTACAGCACAAAAATCCTATGGATAAGAAAAAGGTTATCAACAATTATACAGCAGAGGGTAGAGCAGAAATCCATAAAATGCTTGAAACTGTAAATATCGCAGTATTACATTATATGATGAGAAATCCTATTCTCAATCGAAGTATAGAATATAATGATAACCGTTTGTCACTGTATTGTGCTTCCCACGGAAAGTGCAGTATTACAGGCAAAATTCTTGAAATAGGCAATATCCATTGTCATCATAAAATCCCCTACAGCATATCACATGATGACAGCTACGGCAACCTGATACTGATATGTCAGGAAGCCCATATTCTCATTCACGCTGTAAACAGCGAGGTTATTCAGCATTACAAAAGTTTGCTGAACCTCAATGCACAGCAAATCGGCAAAATCAATAAACTCAGAAAACTCTTAAATCTTGCAGATATATAAGGTTATTTCTTTGTAATACAGTTATGTTATTACATGATTATAATGAATGATAGCACGCCGTATGAGCAGGAAACTCTCATGTACGGTGTAGAGTGGGGGAAAATCCAAAGATAACCTCAAAGGATTACCTATCACTATTCAAAAATATGTTCGTGGCGACAAAACTTCAGAACGTGGCTGGCATATCCCAGTCTGCATCGCAGAAAGCACTTGATCTGTTCCTGAAATGCCGTTATCTTGATGAAAAAACTGGCGGTAAGGGCGTGGTTTTCGCCACGGGAACACCTCTGAGCAATTCCATTACAGAGCTGCACACCATGATGCGTTACTTGGAATATGACTTCCTGAAAGACCATGGCTTACAGCATTTTGATAATTGGATCTCGGTGTTCGGTGAGCAGAAAACCGACTGGGAACTTCGTCCTGCGGGTAATGGTTTTAAGGAAAAGACCCGTATCGCAAATTACAGCGGCTTGCCCGAACTCATGTCCATGTTCCAGCAGATCGCTGATATTCGCACTGCCGATACGCTTAAACTGGACGTTCCCGAATGCGATTATCAGGTAGTACAGGTGGAGGCTACTCCGTTCCAGCAAGAACTTGTGCAGGAACTTGCCGACCGTGCCGATGCTATCAATGCAGGCAACGTTGACCCGTCAATCGACAATATGCTTCGCATAACCTCAGACGGCAGAAAACTCGGTCTTGACCCACGTCTGATAGACCCGTCTTTTGAGGACGACCCGAACACAAAACTAAATAAGTGCGTTGAAAATGTTGCCCGTATCCATGCGGAGACTGCCGAGGACAAGCTGACACAGATCATCTTCTGCGATTTGGGAGTACCGCATAAGGCGGCAGGCGATGCTGCTATTGAGGGTGACGATAACGATGACAATAAATCGGCGGCGGAGCGTGATAGTCTTGAAGAAGAATGTGACTTCTGCGTGTACACTGATATTCGGGACAAGTTGATCGCAAAGGGCATTCCTGCGGAGGAGATCACATTTATCCATGATGCAAAGTCCGAAAAGCAGAAAGCCGAACTATTTGACAAGGTACGTTCGGGCGAGGTGAGAATCCTCCTTGGAAGTACCGCCAAAATGGGAACAGGTACAAATGTCCAGAAAAAGCTGATAGCTGTCCATGACCTTGATATTCCTTGGCGACCTGCGGATCTTGAGCAGCGCGCCGGGCGTATCATCAGACAGGGTAATGAGAACAAAAACGTGCAGATATTCCGCTATGTTACGAAATGCACATTTGATGCGTACAGCTATCAGACTTTGGAGAACAAGCAGAAATTCATCAGCCAGATCATGACAAGCAAAGCACCTGCAAGACGTTGTGAGGACGTTGACCAGCAGGCACTGACCTATTCCGAGATCAAGGCACTCTGTACGGGTGACGAGAGGATAAAAGAAAAACTTATGCTTGAAAATGAGGTAAAGGAACTGCGTGTGTTAGTGGCTGAACATAAAAATACCGTCTATGAAATGCAAGATAAAATAGCCGCATTCCCTGAAAAGGAACAGCGTTTGCAGGCGACACTTGACGGATTGTATGCTGACCGTGAAACGCTCCGCAAACTTCCTATTGACCCTGAGCGTAAACTGCCTGTGTTCAGAATAACCATTCAAGGTACGGAGTACACCGACCGAAAAGAAGCGGCTAAGGCTTTTGAAGATGCCGCACTCGGTATAAGAGTCGCTGACACACCCGTAAAAATCGGCAATTTTCAGGGATTTGACCTGTCTGCTACCGTAAACAGTTCCGCTATGGGTGGCGGTATGACCGCAAAAATGCAGGGTCAGGCTACTCACAGTACAAAGCTGATAGAGAGTTTCGTCCATAACCTGAATAGGCTTGAATCTGCGCTCTACAATATAGATGGCAGGATTGAAAGCACAAAGGAAAACCTTGCAAAACTCCGTCTTGACCATGCCGAGGCTCAGAAGATCGTTTCAGAGCCGTTTCCCCAGCAGGCTGAACTTGACAGCAAGGAGGAGCGCCTGAAAACGCTGACCGATGAACTGAACAAAGCGGCTATCGAGGCTAAGAAAAATGCTCCGAAGCGTGAGAAGACCTGCTACTTTGAGAGGGCAAAGCTGAAGCGTGATGCTATGAAGATAGCTAAGAAGCCGAGGAAGAGTAAGGATAAGGGGAAAGGCAAAGACAATCAGGGATTAGAATGAATGAAAGCACGGTTGATTAAGCTCAATCGTGCTTTTTTATTATTTCCAAACTTCAATTAACTCTAATGTATATAAATATCATTAAATATAAAAAAATGCTTGACATGGCTATAGTAATAGTGTATAATAAATTATGTATAGTTGTATCGGGCATCTGTAGACCTTATACAATAATCTGCTGTTCATGTCAAGAGTTTTGAACTTGTTGATTTGATCATAAATGTAACCATTATTTAGGAGGATACCGCATGGAAGCAGCAAGCAATGAAAACTATGTAGGATTAGAGGAAATCGCAGAGTATCTTGGCGTTAAGCCTGTAACTTTGAGAAACTGGGTGAATAATCCACAAAATAATATCCCAGCACATAAAATTGGACGTTTATGGAAATTTAAGCGTACAGAGATCGATGAATGGGTTAGCAGTGGTGACAGTGCAATAATTGAAAGTGGAAAAAAATAAATTTTTCAAGGAAAAGCCTTGAAAAGGAGGGCTAAACTTGTGGTGCGAAAAATGCCAACATGAAACAGAAAATAAAATATGCGAGGTATGCAATAGCATCACTGATCCAGTTATTCCTACAGAGGTTTATTGGTGTTCTCATTGCAATATCCCTATAATACGTTATAAAAATGATATTGCAAAGGACTATTGTCCTGTTTGTAACGGTAATGCACGTTATCTTGCATCGGATGTGCGTCCGGTATTTCCAGAAGAGCGTCTGTTACTTGAGTTGATGCTTGATAAGCCGCTTAAATACTTGAAGTCATCGGTATGGGCTAATAATAACAGATACTATATTGATGGGAAGTCCGTAACTTTGACATCTAAAATGTATTCTGCACAAACGGCTGATTTATTCATTGAGAAATTAAGCGAATACCGAGAACAAAATAGCTATGATTACTTCAATGAATACATTGCTCTTTTTGTTCAGGCAAACGCAATTAGATTCCATGAAATTGTAGATGAAGCGCATACATTTATAATCGAACAATCAGCAAGATTTCCAATTGAGAATATAGTTCTATCGTTTTCAGGCGGCAAAGATTCTACTGTAACAGCAGACCTCGTAACAAAGGCCTTGCAGAATCCGAGTTTAGTTCATATTTTTGGGAACACGACTCTTGAATTTCCTACTACCATTGATTATGCGCAGCGATTTCGTGAACAGAATCCTCTTGCGATATTTAAGGTTGCCAAAAATAATGAACAGGATTTTATGTCCGTTTGTGAAGATATTGGACCTCCGGCGAGAATGATGCGCTGGTGCTGTTCAATGTTCAAAACGGGACCTATTACTCGTGTGCTTACAAGATACTACCGAGATGCCAAAATACTGACGTTCTATGGTATTCGCAGAGATGAATCAGTAGCACGAAGTAAATATAATCGTGTTGAGGATAATGCTGAATCCGTTAAGATACAAAAGCAAACAGTTGCAACACCTATTTTTTACTGGAAAGATATAGATATATGGCTCTACATTCTGACTGAGCAGATTGATTTTAACGAGGCTTATCGGCTCGGCTATGACCGTGTGGGTTGTTGGTGTTGCCCTAATAACAATTTGCGTGCACAGTTTCTATCATCAATCTATATGCCAGAGAGATATAAACAATGGAGAGATTTCCTTATAAACTTTGCAATACGCATTGGAAAACCCGATCCGGAAGTCTATGTTGATAGCGGAAAATGGAAAGCCCGGCAAGGTGGCAATGGTGTTAAGGCAGCAGAAGATGTAAAAATTCGGTTCACAAACTGCACATCTGAAGAACACGCAAAGATATACAGACTAAATAGACCTTTGGATGATGAATTTCTTAATATGTTGACTCCATTTGGAATCGTTTCAAAAGAACTCGGTCGAAAGCTGGTTCATGAAGTCATCGTGTTAGATGCAAAAACCAATGTACCAATTATTTCCGTGCAGCCTTTTCAACAGGCAGATTATGAATACTCTGTAAAGGTGAAAACTTTGAATGTTGCAAGTCACAATGATTTGCAAAGAATGGTTGGCTATCAGGTACGAAAATTTAACGCCTGCCGAAAGTGCTTAAAATGCGAATCGTTGTGCAGATTTGGTGCTATTTCAATCATCGGTGATACATATCATATTGATGAAACAAAGTGTAAACGATGCAAAATGTGTGTAACAGCTAAATATCTTGATGGTGGTTGCATGATGGATAAATACTTAAAGACTAAAGAGGGAAAATCAGATGAAGTTTAGAGCGCATGAAACATTTGCAATACGTAAGGGATGGCTGCATAAGGGGCTTCATAATGTAGAGAAAACACCTGATGTATTTGTTAGCAAAGAAAACAATCCTATGGATATATTGGGGTTGGGTGCGAATATGGTCAAGTCTATGCGGTACTGGTTGCAGGCAACAGGACTTACCGAAGAACCGAATTTCGGAAAACGTGTGCAGTCTTTCACATCTATCGGCGATATTATATATCAAAACGACCCATATTTTGAGGAAACAGGCTCTTTGTGGCTTGTGCATTATGGCCTTGCAACTAACATAAATGATGCTACAGCTTGGTATCTGTTTTTTAATGAATTTCAAATGCAGGAGTTTTCGGAGGACGACTATTATAAATTCCTGCGCAAATATATTACCATGCAGGAAAATGAAACCATGCCGAGTGCAAGAGCTGTCAGCGAAGATTTCAAATGTATTATCAATACATACTGTGACAATAGGCAATATAAAAAATCCGAGGTTGATCCCGAGAACAACATGGAGTGCCCCCTTACCGAATTAGGTCTGATCTCCTATGTGACATCAGTACAGGGTGTGAGAATCTTCAGAAAATCCGCTCCAAAAACCGATATTCTGCCTGAATTGATTGTCATGTATGCAATATTAAAGCAGGTAGGCTCGGACAAAGAGATTAAAATATCACAGCTGCAAAATGCAGCTAACGGTGTTGGAAAGATCTTTCTGCTCGATACATTGTCGCTATTACAGATACTATATAAACTTGAAGCAAGAGGCTTTATTAAAGTTGTGCGCACTGCAGGATTAGATGTGATACAGGTATTAACAGATTATACACCGGAAGATTGCGTGAAGCAATACTATGAAGAATTAAACGAGAATTAGAGGTAGAGTTATGTTAAAAGACATCATAAGCATATCGACGGGATTTCAATCGTCGATCAATATCGAATATGATTTTAATGATGAATCTAAGATTTCGGGATTTATTCCGACAACCTCTGCCCTTAATGTGATAGACAATATTATCAGCAATACCGAAAACGATTCTGCTGAACGTGCAAAGATCCTAACCGGAGCATACGGCAGAGGTAAATCTCATATAGTCCTTGTTTCGATGGCTATTCTCTATAATAAAGATATTAGAACGTTTAAAAAACTGATTCAAAATATTCGCAAATTGAATAGTGATGCTGCAAGCCGTATTGAAAACTATATTTCAGGCAGCAAAAGACTTTTGCCGATTATTGTGAATGGAAACAGCGGAAATCTTTCACACTCATTTCTTTTGGCACTGCAGCAGGCTTTGAAAAACTATGACCTTGAGGATATTACGCCTGAAACACATTTTACTGCGGTTTTAGATACAGTCATTCGTTGGAAAGAGGATTATCCAGAAACATACGAGCGTTTTCTGTCGCTTATTCAGATCAAGGAAGATACTTTTCTGAAAAAAATATCATTACACGATGAAGAAACCTATCAACTGTTCACCCGGTTGCACCCACAGTTGACATCAGGTGCTGCCTTTAATCCATTTGTAAACACGAATGTTGTTGATGTGTTTGATAAGGTGAATACTGCCTTGAAAACAAAGGGCTACAGCGGTATGTATGTGGTTTATGATGAATTTGGCAAGTATCTTGAAACAAACATCTCTCACACAACCGAGAGTGAAATGAAACTCTTGCAGGATTTTGCGGAAAAGTGCAATCGTGAATCATCGCAGCAGCTTCATTTGATGCTGATTTGTCATAAGGATATTTCAAACTATATTGATGATGGTTTGCCCAAAGATAAGGTTGACGGCTGGAGAGGTATATCCGGTCGATTTGAGCATATCACGCTGAGCAATAATTTTCACCAGATGTATGAGATAATATCGGCTACCATAAATAAAAAGAAAAAGCAGTGGGCAGAGTTTTGCAAAGCAAATAAAAGCATTTTCACTGAAATACTGAGTACAGCTCAAAAGAGCAACTATCTTTCTGGCAAGGATGAGTTGGTCACATATGACTGTTACCCTCTGCACCCGACAACAACTTTCCTTCTCCCGAGATTATCCGAACGCATTGCACAGAATGAACGTACCTTATTTACTTTCCTGACTTCTATGCAGAAAAACACGCTGCGTGAGTTTATTGTATCTTCTGAAGAAGATTTTCCAATTGTTACTCCGGATTATCTGTATGATTATTTTGAACAAGAGCTTCGTAAAGAACTCAGTTCTTCTGAAATGCACAAGATCTATATCTTGGCGGCAAGACTTCTAAATCAACTCGAGCCGAATAGTCTTGATGCACAGATAGTAAAGACCATTGCGATAATATACTGTGTTCAGCAGTTTGAGAGGGTTGCTCCAACTGTCGAGACTATCTGTAATATTTTTTGCGTTAGATATGACAGAAAACAAATTACGCAAAAGATAGATGAGCTTATCAATCAAAAATACATTGTCTATCGTAAAAACAGTAACAACTTTTTGTGCCTGAAAGAATCAAGCGGTACTGATATAAACTACGAAATAAAAAACAAGGTTGCCCAGCTGTCAAATGAACTGGATTTTGAAACGGCTCTGAATCTATGTGCTGAAAACAATTATCTATATCCTGTCAAGCATAATGAAACAAAATGCATAACACGTTACTTTGAGTTTAGATTTATTCGTTATCAGAATCTTAAAAAAAGCAACTTTGCGCCTATTAGACATGGAGCAAGCGGCTGTGTATATGCAGTTATCTTTGAATCTGAAAGTGAATTAGAAAAAGCATTGCATAGCAAAAAGATAAATGGTGCAGATGATCGCTGCGTTCTTATTCTGCCTAAGACTTATACAGTTATACGAGCAAGTATATACAGCTATCTTGCAGCTAAGGAACTGCGTGATAATTGCGGTGAGGAGGATGTAATTCTTCGCAATGAATACGATTTAATAGCAGAAGATCTGGAAACCGTGGTTTCCCGTTTCATTATGCAGTATACCAAACCCGAAATAGGAAGAGCTGTATATTATTATAAATCCAAACCTGTAAGTATAACTCGCAGATCTAAACTTACGGAATTGTTATCCCATATTTGTGATACAGTCTATCCGCACACCCCTATAATCAATAATGAAAGCATTAACAAGGATAAGTTACCGGGCGTAGCCATAACAAACCGTACAAAACTCGTTACAGCTATTTTGGAAAACAACGACCTTCAAAACAATATGGGACTGACTGGAACAGGGCAAGACGTATCTTTCATGCGCAGTACACTGATACAGACTCGCATTATCACATCAAAAGAAGACAGTTCGCTTGCTATCAGTATTGATACTGCCGAAGAAAGTATACGTTATGTTTTGATAGAAATACACAGCTTTTTAACTTCTACAGCTCAATCAGGTGAACGCTCTTTTGCTGAACTTTACGATATACTCATTAACTATAAAAATGGTATCGGCATGAAAAAAGGTGCAATTCCTGTGTTTATTGCCGTAGTTTTGCGCTCCATGAAGAAAGATCTTGTCATAAAGTCCGGAAATTATGAAGTAAAGATAAATGCCGATACGCTAAACAGCATAAATGAGCGTCCCGAGGTTTACTCTGTTCTAATGGAAAACTGGGATCAGGACAAGATGGACTATCTTTCGGCACTTGAGGAGATGTTTGATGAGTACATCATTGACAAGGAACGTACCATGAATAGTTTTACTTATATTACCAGTGCAATAGACAGATGGTATCTATCATTGCCCAAATGTGCTAAAGAAATGAAAAAGTACTATTCCAATGGCAAGTCGATCAGCAAAAAACACCAGAACCTTTTCTCTGTTCTGCATCTACCCAAGAATAATGCAAGGGATTTCTTGATGGTACAGATACCAAAGGCATTTGAGAGCGAATCTGTCAGCAGTACAATTTCAGATCAAGTGAAGACTTGCAAATCTGAGCTTGACAGTGCAAAATCTAATCTGACAAATAGAATCATTCGTGAAGTTTCCAGCCTTTTCGGTGAAGCCAAAGATGCATCGCTTAAAACGATTCTGACCGATTGGTACGGCAGTCTGTCTAAGAGTACGACACAGCATTTATTTACTAATAATGAAAATTCAATTTTAAGTATGATTGCCACAGTAACAAATGATGAGATAACCTTTGCCGAGAGGATTGCAAAAGCAGTCTCGGGTCTGCGTATAGATGACTGGAGTAATGCTATTCTTGATGGTTTTGTTGGATCGCTGAGAACATTCAAAGAAACAATTGAAGAATACGATAGTCAGGCAGATCAGCATATCGAAGAAAAAGGGAAACAGTACAAAATTGTGACAATGGACAGCAGCGGAGAAGAAATCGTTAAAAGTTTCGATCGCATAGAATACAGTCGCCGTGCAGAGCTACTGTACCGTGATATTACAGGAGCGATTGCCGATATGGGGCAAGCTATTACAGAACAAGAAAAAAGGCAGGTTTTATTTGAAATATTAGAGAGCCTTTGTTGAGTGGGGATATGAAATGGAAGAAAAAATAGCTTATTTTGATAATGCAGCAACGACTTTTCCAAAGCCTGAATGTGTATACGCGGCAATGGATCATTGTGCGAGAAACTTTGGTGTAAGCATGGGCAGAGGACAACACTTACTCTCTGCAAGGGCATCACACATAGCTGACGAAACACGAGAGTTGATTTTGCGGATGTTCCATTGCTCAAATAAAAAAGTGGTATTTACAAACACAGCAACAGAAGCCTTCAACATTATACTGACTCCGGCTAATGTACCGAGTGGAAGTACCATTTATATTTCCCCGTTCGAGCATAATGCAGTGACACGTTTATTACGCCATATCGGTACAATAAATAGCATTTGTATAGAACAATTATCCGTTGATAAAACAACCTTGGAATTTAATTTGACTGAAATAGACGAGCAGTTCAAAAGGAAATCTCCTGATTATGTGGTCATCAGTCATGCAAGCAACGTGACAGGGGGCATTGCTCCGATAAAGGAAATACTCACATCAGCAAAAAAATACAAAGCCACGACAATTGTTGATATGTGTCAGACAGCGGGCTTGATAGATACTAATATCAGCAGTTCTCTTTATGATTATGTGGTGTTTGCAGGACATAAGACCCTGTACGGACCACTTGGAATATCTGGCTTTATTTGTCAGGAACCGGACATACTTTCTCCGTTGGTATATGGCGGTACGGGTGTGGAATCTGCTAATCAGGATATGCCGAAACATTCACCTGAACGATTTGAAGCAGGCAGCCGCAGCTCAACAGCTATTGCGGGCTTGAACGCATCACTGAAATGGATTTTAGATATAGGCATAGATGAAATCTATCGAAAAGAAGAAGAAAATAAAACCCGTCTTTTAGAAACACTGAGCAGATATGACAACATTAATATTATTAGACCAACACATCAAATCGGATTGGTATCATGTCTTTTTGACAAGTACAGCAGTGATGAGATAGGACAAGTTCTGAGTGAACAAGGCATTGCATTCCGTTCGGGGCTGCATTGCGCTCCTTTTGCTCACCAATTTATCGGAACATACCCTGCCGGAACGGTTAGGTTTAGCGTAGGTTATTTAAACGGTAATGATGATTTCGATATGCTTACACGGGCATTGGATTATATACAGGAAAACAGTTAGGTGGGTGAGGATATGCCGTTAAGAGATTTGAAAATTGAAATTGAATATCGCTCGCTTAAACAGGATATTGCAAGAGAGTTTATTGTTCCCTCTTTATGCGAAAGTAAGCAATATGACCGTGCTGTTGGCTTTTTTTCATCAACAGTTCTTGCAAGCATTTCATATGGTGTTGAGAGTTTAGCAAAAAACGGTGGTAGTATACGTCTTGTTGCATCTCCAATTTTAAGTGAAGAGGATTTTGAAGCCATAAAAGAAGGTTACAAACGACGTGAAGAATGTATCAAAGATTCCATTATTTCCAATATGCAAACTCCAAGGAATGCATTTGAAATTGAGCGGTTAAACTTGCTCGCTAATATGATTGCAGACGGCATACTAATTATAAAGATAGCTGTATGCGAAAATATAGGGAGTATTGGATTGTATCATGAGAAACTTGGGATTATCAGCGATGATTTAGGAGATATGGTTGCTTTTTCCGGCTCAATGAATGAAACAAATACTGCACTTAATCTGAACTATGAAACAATTGATGTATTTCGTTCGTGGGAAAATGAATATGAGCGAGAACGTGCCAAAGTAAAGAAAAACGCTTTTTTGTCGATTTGGAATAACAACGAATCAGGTATAGAGATTATTGAGTTTCCGGAATTATCCGATGAATTTATAAAGAAATACTTGCGTGAAAGGATAGATTATAATTCATTTGAAACGAAATTTCCGCCGATGCTTTCAGATATGCATAAGAGGAAGGTCATGCCCCATCTTCCGTGTCGCCCTCTCGACTTGTTGCTGTACGATTATCAAGAAGAAGCTATCCAGAAATGGGCTGAAAGCTCCTATAACGGCATATTTGATATGGCGACTGGAACAGGTAAAACGCTAACTGGGCTTGGTGCGATCACAAGGCTGTCAGATGATCTGAATGGTAAATTAGCAGTTATAATCGTATGTCCATATCAGCATCTTGTTGAACAGTGGGTAGAGGATATTGAGAAATTTAACATAAAACCAATCATTGGTTACAGTCAGTCCCCTCAAAAAAATTGGTTGAGAGCATTGGAAAATGCTATTCGCAATCAAAAGATACAAGTTAAGGAAAAGGAGTTTTTCTGTTTTATTTGCACCAATGCCACATATGCTCTTGAAAAGACGCAGAATGTATTAAGCCGTATTTATGGGAATTGCCTTCTGGTGGTTGACGAAGCACACAACTTCGGTGCAGCGTATCTGAGCAAGCTCTTAAATCCAAATTTCAGGTATCGTCTTGCATTGTCGGCAACTTTGGAACGTCACGGAGACAGCGAAGGAACAAGAAAACTGTATGACTATTTCGGAGAAAAGTGTATCAGCTACGATTTAGAGCGCGCAATCAACGAAGGAAAATTGACACGTTACAAGTATTATCCGATCATTGTGTCATTGACCTTAGATGAGTTGGAGAATTACATCGCATTAACAAAGGCTTTGGGAAAATGCCTTGAAAAAACAAAGAGTGGAAAAACACGGCTGACTGCCAAGGGCAAGATTTTAGCGATGAAACGTGCAAGAATAGTTGCAGGCGCTGAAAATAAAATAGAAACACTACGACAGCATATTGCCGGATATACCGATAAGTATCATATTTTAGTTTACTGCGGTGCAACATCTTTACATGATTATACAAAGGAAAACAGTGAGATCGCAGAGGATGATGTTCGTCAGATAGAGGCGGTCACAGATCTGCTTGGCAATGGTTTGGGCATGAAAGTTGCAAGATTCACTTCATCAGAAGATATGGAACAGCGTGAATGTTTGAAACGAGAATTTATGAATGGTGATAATCTTCAAGCATTAGTAGCAATCAAGTGCCTTGATGAAGGCGTTAATATACCAAGTATTACCACGGCATTTATTTTAGCGAGTACGACTAATCCAAAAGAATATATTCAGCGCAGAGGACGTGTATTGAGGTTAGCACCTGGGAAAAAGTATGCGGAGATATTCGACTTTATTACACTGCCAACATATTTGGGGTCAGCGTACTACCTTTCTGATGATGAGCGTAAAAACTCTCTTGCTATGGTGAAGAATGAGATTGCCAGAGCGCATGAATTTGCAAGACTTGCGGATAATTATTTAGAGAGTACCAAGGTGCTTGACGAGATACGGGAAGAATATGACTTGCCGGAAGACTTCGGCTATGATGAGGAGTTTGATTACGATGAATGAGCAGATAATAAATGAGGATACACTGAATCTTATTGCTTATAAGGTATTAGTGGCAGAAAAAAGTAATCTTCAGACGAGTGAACGAAACGATTCAGAAATGGCAGACAGGATCATTGAGATCATCAAGGAGGAAACGGAATGTTATTCAAACAAATAACCTTACAGAATTTTCGCCAGTTCAAAGATAAGGTAACGATTACTTTTTCAACTGATTCTCAGAAAAACGTTACCATTATCATGGGTGAGAACGGAACGGGTAAAACATCACTTGAACAAGCGTTCACATGGTGTCTTTACAATAAAACTGCCTTTAAGGACGAGGATATTTTCTCGAAGGCGAGTAAACCGGAAATGCAGATTGGTCAGAAAAAGGATACTTTTGTAGAATTGGTGTTTACTCACGGAAGTGTTGAATACACTCTGCGTCGTACAATGACCTATCAAATGCAGTCGGATGGAAGAACTGTTAAGGCGAAGAGTGGAGAATGCAAACTTTCTTACCTTGAATCAGACGGGCAAACAAAGACAATTGTTCATGATGGGATGATCAAACGGAAAATCGACGGTATTCTTCCCGAAGACCTGTCTAAATATTTCCTTTTTGACGGTGAACGTGTTGAGCGTATCGGTGATGAAATTCAATCAGGAAAGAGCGATGAATTTGCCGCTGCTGTTCGCAGAATACTCGGCTTAGATACATATGTTAACGCATTGAAACATCTCGATCATGATCCTAAAAGTGGAAATACCAAGAAGAATAAGTACACTGTCTATGCTAAGCTGACAAGTGATTTCAGTGATGTTGGCAATAATAAACTTAAAGAAATCAACAGTGAGATTGAAAAACTTGAGCAGCAACTGGCAGATTGTCAATCGCGCATTGCAGAGTTAGAAAGCGAGAAGCCTAAGTATTCAGAGGAGCGAGACTCTCTAATTGCTCAGATCGAGCGTAATAAAAACAGCGAATCGCTCATGCAGCAAAAAAAGAAACTCGAAGAAGAACGTGACAGGCTGACATCTAAAATCGACAGTGCTACTGCAACTGTTTTCGGCTATTTCAGCAAAAATTATCTTAATTTCTTCATACAGCGACTGACTGCCGATGCTGTGAGTATTCTTGCATCATCAGATTATTCTGAGAAGACTGTGCCGTTTATTAACGATAAAACAATAGCTTTTCTGCTTAAGCACAGAAGATGTCTGTGTGGAGCAGAAATAGCGGAAAACTCCGAAGCGGAACAGGAACTTAAAATGCTGCTTGATTACATTCCGCCAAAATCAGTCGGAAATATGGTTGATAGTTACATAGCCGAAAGCCGTACCCGTATCAATAATTCACAGGACCTTTATGAGTATGTCTGCGGACAACTCCGTGAAATAGATCGATCCAGTGATCGGTTGGAAGAAATCACTGACGAAATTGAAAATCTTGAGATGCAGCTTGATCAAATGCAGGATATTGAGGCTCTGAGAAAGAAACTTCATTCTTTAGAAAATGTTATTCAGAAAAATGAAAATGAACTGACGGCATTAAAAATCAAAGAAAGCGATTTATCCAAGGAAATTGGCGATAGACAAACAGAACGTGATAGAATTGCTGCGTTAAGCGAAAACAACCGTAAAATTCTGCTTTATAAGAGGTATGCCGATGCACTGTATGAGTTACTCAAAAAAGATTATGATATACAGGAGCAGGAGGTACGCTCCTATCTCCAAAATATTATCAACGAGCTATTCTACAAAATCTATTCTGCGGATTTGACACTGGAAATTGATGAAAAGTATAATATTACTACTCGGGTAAATGATGTAGAAAACCTGACGGATTCAGTTGAAACATCAACAGCACAGAGTATTTCCGTGGTCTTTGCTTTTATTGTTGGTGTAATTCAGACAGCTAAGAATTTTGAAAAGGACAAGGACGATGATAAGAAGAAGATGTCTTCCGAGGCATACCCTCTTGTTATGGATGCTCCTTTGTCATCATTTGATAAAAAACGTATTCAAACCGTTTGCGAAACAATTCCAGAGATCTGCGAGCAGGTAATTATCTTTATCAAGGATACAGATGGTGAAATCGCTCATAAGCATATGTTTGATAAAACAGGTAGTGCTTATACATTTATGAAGAAGACCTCGGTGGAAACTGAGATTAAGGAGGGACTAAATGTTTGATTCTGAATTCAGATTTCAAGGCAGCCATGCCGAGAAAGCGATTAGATTATCAGAGCCGTATAATGATAACGGTGACAAGATTCTTCCACGCACCGTCGATTTGCTTATGTTAGCTCCAATAGTCGGATTTCTTTATCAAAGACGACCTGCGATAGATAAGCAAAATGACAAAGAGCGTAAAGTTTTTGTTGGACAGCTGTTAAACAATAAGCCGGACATTATGTATGTGTTCAGTACTATCATGCTTCTTGATGAGGAGTATGAGCCTGATGTGCAACAACGTGTAGAGAAAGCATTTGCAGGACAAAACACCAAAGAAGACGAAGAACGCTTTAATAGTTATATGCGTGGCGGTGTCGATATTATCTACGACAAAATCATGGGCGGCGATGCACTTCCAAAGGATTATCTTACAAGATTTTTCGACCTTCTCGATGATATGAAGAACAGACACTCGTTTGATGTAGACAGAGACAGTTTCCTGCAATTGTGCAGTAAATTTGAATAAGGTGGTTTTATGACCTACAAGGATGCTATTCCTGAAATAGCAGAGATTTATGCCGAAAAAGGATATATCACTGAGCGTGACATCTCCTTGACTATGATTAAGTTGAGTATTCCTATGAAGGAAATAGACGGTCTTTTAGACGTGCTAAACAAATTTTCTCTTAACATTCGTGAAAATGAATCAAAGCCTGTTTCCAAAAGTGTTACTGTTTCCAACACCAATGTAACAGTTACCCCTATTCAAAATCAGACCGAAACCCAAACTATAAGTACTGAGACATCAGCTGAATATATCCCCGACCTATTGTACTTTAAATCTTCCAATTGCCATGGCATCGGGAGAATGCTTAACAAAAGTCAATTTGTTCTATATGCAGGCGCTGTTTTATCAGACAGTGTATCTAATAATTCACACAATGTTATATCAAAAAACAGAAATAGATATCACAGTATCATTAAAAATAACGTCACCACAGAGAATATTATTTTCAGTTCCTCATCGGCGGCAGGCTGTTTTATTTGCGGATATAGTGTTAATGGAAAGATTACTTGGAAAAATGAAATGGGGATTTCTCTAAAAAAACTACTCGGAGAGGAGTAAAGTGATGATAGGAATCGGACCGATATTAGATGAAGTTCAAGATTTATCAAAGGATAAAGGCTATATTTCCGAACGTGATTTATCAGAAATACTTATAAGGGCAAAACTACCTCGTCTCTTGATTTCGGCTGTTTATGATGAGCTTAGTGAAATGGGCATTCGTGTTGTAGACAAAGATGTAGCTGACAATAATTCAGATTCTAATGTGTCACATAAAACAGATTATGGACAAAAGGAGAAAGATTGCCGCCTACAGAAGCGTGTTCAAAAATATAGAAGTCGCAAGGATGAATTTGAAAATGAAGATGGACAAAGCATTTTAAAAGAGTTTTACACTGATCTCTCTAAGCCTCGTATGCAGTACTCATATTTTCCTCTTGTATTTCTTGCTTTTTTTGACAGAGATAATATAACTGAAATGATGTCAATGTCAGATATGATACAATATTTCAGAACGTTCTACAAATACAGAGAAGAACAAGGACTTATTGTAGAGAAAAAATCAAGTATCTTCGCAAAAGGTTCACCTACAAATTCAGAAATCAAAAGATTGATCTTATTTAACCCGCTCGGTCGTTCTTGTCTGATAAAGTACTTTCAATACGATAAAAAAACGGATAAGATTTATCTTAACGAAAGTATGTACAATGCTCTGACAGAATATGATGTGGATATAATTACAGGAATAGCTACGAGCTTGTTAAATGACTATTACAGCAAATTGGGAAACAATCCAAAATAAGCGGAGTTTAGCGCAGTTGCTTGGACTTGCCCTTGTAGTAAATAGGATCTATGTTGAACTTATAATCGTTGATACTGGGAACTGAATGTCGTTAAGTGATAGTAAGATGAGCGAAAGAATATGCCCCGAATGCGGCAGAAAAATGAAACAGCAGTTTATAGGCTTAAAGCATTGCAAATGTGGCATTAGCTGGCTTAAAGATGTCGGTTATTTTCAAAGGACTCCCGATATGATATTCTGCCTTGAACGTGTGAAAGTCGGCGGCAAGGTAAGCAGATGCCGACAATCAGGCATAAAGAGTGATATGAAAAGGCGAGGACTTGGGCAGTTCCCAAATCCTCGCCATTTTTTATACATACACCATAGCCGCAAAGACCATTTCCCGAGCCTCCTGCCGACAGTTGTTGCCGATAGCACCGACTTTGTAGAGGTCGCCGATCTCGTTGGCAATCTGATACTCACGGTTGTTTTTCATCAGAAGTTCCGCCTGTTCTCCAACCGCATCGGTCACTTTGATGTCCAGTTCTTCAAGATAGCGGTAGATCTCTCCACTGTCCACAAGTTTCTGTAAACGCTCGGGGCAATACTCTTCGCAGTAGTGCAGGTGATATTTCACGCAGTCGTGCCAAAAACTGTACTGTTCGATTTCGCCTGTTTTGGTGATATGGGTCACGGTCAGTTTGTCGGTATCAACCGCCCATACAGGCTTGCCGTTTATGGTCTGTTTGCTCACAAAAATCATATTACTTCCTCCTCTTGGTCATATAAAATCCAACCCCGCCGATTACTGCAACTGTGGCAATCACACCGCCAATCATTAGTGGACTTGCTCCGGATTGAACGGAATCGCCCTCTGTATCGCTTGTAAGGCTCTCAGCGGTATTTGTCGCCTCTGCGGTGTCCGTGCTGTCAGAAGGCTTTTCCGCTCCGCCTGCGACCTTTCCGATAACTCTCGGACTGTCCGCACCGTCATCATGTATTTCAAGGCTATCGGTGCTGTCCTCGGCATCTTCCATTGTGCTGTATGGTGGAAAGCTGTCAACCGTGTTGCCGTTTTCATCGGTCATGATCCACTGATTCTGCCAATAGGTGAAGAAATAGCTGTGTTCGGGGGTGTCTATCGTCCAATTACCGCTGTTGTCGTCATTGAAGTCCCATTCCTCAATCTTGTCCTGATAGTACCGCTTGTACTCATATTTCAGTTCACCTAACTCCGTCCAATCATACTCGTCAGAGCCGTAGTTATCGTTGATCCACTGGTCAAGCAGGTGATGCTTGTATGAACCTTCGGGGAAAGCCGTGCCGTCATCGCCTTTGCCATGCCACATATCCTCCCAAATCTCGGTTTCGATATAATCAAGGTCAAGCGTTTCAGCGGCATGGGCGGTCATTGCTGTGCTAAACATCATGGCGGTACAGCAGACCACTGTAATAAGTTTCTTCATAGGCACTCCTTTCATCAGAACGGCAGATTATCCGCAGAATACGGAATATCTGTACGGACAGGCTGTGCTTTCCTGTTACCCGAGAAGTGTATCTCCTCAATTTTCACTTCCGTGGCACTACGCTTTTGTCCGTCCTTTTCATAGCGGTTGATATGAACTTCTCCGACGAGGGTTATCATATCTCCCTTTTTGAACCAACTTGCAACCGTGTCACCATTACGATTCCATGCCGCGCAGTTGAAGAAATCTGTCTCGGACTTATCTTCGTATTTGCGTTTCGGGCAGTCGCAGGCTATGGTAAACTTGCAAAGCCTGTTTTCGCCTATGGTCTGCATTTCGGGGTCGGCGGTCAATCTGCCTGCTACTAAAAATTTGTTCAGCATAATATTACTCCTTTCGTGGCCTGTGTTTTTGTTCCTGTTGTGATTCTATTATATATCAATATACACCCAATGTCAAGTATAATTTTAAGCAGAAAATATCTTTTGTAGATGCGACACAATCAGTACCCGATTTTTCGCTTTTCCCAGTAATATTTCAACAAATTTGCGGTTATACTTGATTTTGCACCCAACATCTGATAGAATAGATATATCAACGATCCAGAGGTGATATGATGTTCACACGCAAATGCGAAATGTGCGGTATGGAGTTTCAGACTACATCGAACCGTGCGAAATACTGCAAATACTGCCGTGATAAGGTGCAAGTCCTGCGGAATAAGGCTTACAAAGAAAAGAAAGAATCGGGTACGTCTGTAAAAATCGGCAGTGAACAGTTCTGTCCGCTCTGCGGTAGGACGTTTACCGTGACTTCCGGCTCACAGAAGTATTGCAAGGATTGCACTCCGCCGAGGAAAAAAGCACCCTCGAATACGGAATACCTCAAGGGTCATTACGATTATATTCGTGTCAACGTGCCAAAGGGCGAGCGTGAAAAGATCAAGGAATATGCTCAGTCTCAGGGTATGAGTGTGAATAAGCTGTTGCTCACGGCTTTGGAGGAATATCAGAAATCGCATAAATAGCAGGAGGTAACTATTATGGCATACCCTAAACCATTATCTCAAAAAAGTATTGATAAGATGTTCAAGGACTGGAATCCTGATACAATTGCCGTTCTTCATCGGTACTTCAAGGCATTTGCCGATCTTTACGGAAGTATTCAACTGAAAGATGCGTGGAAAGTATTGAAACAGTTTGAACCAAAGATACACAAAAAGCAGTTCATAGAGTTTTCGTCTATTGTTCGCCGTGAAGATGTTCCGTATTACATCTATGAAATAGATGAGCTGTATTGTGACGAACGCAGGCTTGATACCGAGCGTTTCATTATAAGCAAAGACCTTGTTACGAACGGATTCGGTAAATTAAGCAGAGTTTACGATCTGCATGAAGATCAGATCGGTAAGCCTTACTATTCCAAAAGCGATCTCCTGACCGTTGCGGAACATCGTCACCATGACACAGAACTGCGTGATTTTGTGAATAAAATGACGTTTACAAAAGGCAGTCAGAAGGGAAAAACATTTGCTCAGGCGGTATTCATCACCAAAGACGAACAATTCGACCTTGATTACTACAAAAGCGAAACCACCCGAAAGAAAATACAAGAAAAAGCAGACAGAACTTTTTCAGAGAAATTCATGAGCAGATTAGTGCTTATGACTGAATTTTCCGATAATCCTATTATATCCTCAACACATTTTCTCGAAAATAATGATTACGAATTTGAATCGGAAGAACAGGCAGAATCATTCTTTCATCTGTTACAGGATTTTGTGAACAATTCGCATCTGTGGCGTAACTGTGGCTTTACTCCGAGTGAATTATTTGCAATGCAGCCACAGCAAATGCCTAAAGCGATCAGCTTGGGTTCGGGTATACAAAAAGCCATCAGAGAAGGTCAGATTGACCGTGATGAGATCGTCAAAAAATTCAAGGAAATGGGAATTGATGTCATTGACTGATCACTCCAGATCCCCACTCTTTTTCTTCTTACGGCTCTGCTCCTGCACAGCACGTTCCTGACGCAAAAACTCCTCGATATTCTGCTGTGCCTGCGCCAGATCTTTGGACTTCTGACTGACAGAATGATACAACTCATTTTTCTCTGACCGCTCCTGCATAAGGGCGGTTATTTTTTGCTCCAATTCATCAATCGTAGGCAGATTTTTATCAGGATACCATTCTAGTAATTGACGGCTGACCTCTTTGTATTCTTGCAACTCATAACTGTTTTGCTCACGGAACTTCTTTTCTTTCCTACCGCTAAGGTTTTTTAGCTCCGCATGAATGCCTTTGACTTTGTGATAACGTTTCAAAACTTTCAGCACTGACTTGCTGTCCTCTATCTCTGTTTGCAGACAATTCAGTTCCGCAGACAACTTGCCACGTTGGGCGTAAGCCTGCATAGCCGCCGACCGCATATTTTCGGGGCTGACATCATACTGCGTGAGGATATTTTTAGCGATACTTGCGACTTTCATATTGCCACGGATAATGGCATCTTGGATAAACCTGTTTTCAGCAGTTTTCTCGGCAGTTTTTCTTATCTGCGTTTTCGGTGTATATGTTATTTCACCACGGCACATAGCGATACGGCTTTTTATCTGCGGAGTTTCATAAAACCAGCCCAAAGTCCGACTACGGGTATACTTTGCTCTCGGGTTTCCTTCAAGCTGCTCCGCAAGCATAAATTTCAAGTCGATTTTATGCTCGGGATTATACTGAACAAGGATATTATTTTCGGCACATCTGCGGAGAAAATCTTCCCAGCTTTCACTTTCGGATACCACCTTGTCGATAGCGTTTTTCAGCTTGGCTTTCCATGAAAGTCCCTGACGGTTCATGTCCCATTCCCAGTGGGACTTTCCCTTGTTCCGCTCGGGGAGTTCTATGACTGATAAACCATGCTCCTTACACACTTCATCAGCAACCATTCTCAGCTTTTGAAAAGCCCTGTCCTGCTGTGAAGTCCTGCGGTTTTCAAGATACTCGAAAGTCCGACCATTTATGAGGTTCGTGTTATTGAAAATACAGTGCATATGCAGGTGATCTTTGTCGGTGTGAATCGCAAGATAGTATTGATACTGGAATTTCAGAAACTTATCGCATATTTCCATGCCGATCTCAAAGGCTTTCTGCGGAGTAACTTCCCCCGGCTTAAATGACACGATGAAGTGCTGTGCGAGGACAGAACTTCTGCCTGTTCCCTTGGTGGTGACATCTGCAAAATCTTTGGCTGCCTTTGCAGGCTCACGACTGCACATACAGGTCGAAATATACAAGCCGTTCTTGGTCTTTTTCTGGTCGGCTATGTAGGCTATTGCCGAACCAATTGTAGCTGAGATTCCAAATATTTTAGTTGCTGCCATATCTCCTCCTGTTTCTGCTTGATTTCCTCTATGTCCTCGGCATACACTTTATCGGTGCTGTTCACCCTTGTGGCGATTTGGTTGATGTTGCTTGTCATACCGCTGATCTGCCGTGTGAGAAACTGCATATCGTCATCGCTGAATTTTACGATAAGTCCTTCAAAGAATAACATTCTCATAAACTCGCTTTTTGACTTCAAACCGCTCATATCGTATTTATGATTCAGATATTCAAATTCTTCCTCGGTCAGTCTGACCTGAACGCTCTTTTTTCTCTTGATTTTATCTTCCATTGTATCTCCTTATTTTCGGGGTCTTAGGGGCAGTCAGCCCCTGACAAGCTATGCGGTAAAAACTACAAAACTCCGTTTTTGTAGTGCATGACCGCCGTGCTTGCTACTTTTCAAACCGCCTTTTTCGGGCGGTTATTCTTTTATTTTGTATTTAGGGTCTTTTCGGGAACAGTTACCGATTTCCTTGGGCAAAAGTCTCTGAAAATCCCCCTCTATAATATCAACCGAGGATTTTTCATTTTTAACGCCAAAATTATGTTCGCTCACAAAATTTTAATATTGTGAGGCCGTTCTATAATATAAAACTCCGAACGATTGAAAAAGGTGGGAAAATATGCTATACTGGTTTATAGCTGCTCAGGCAGTGAATTTTACCAATTAAGAAAGGAGCCGTGTTCAGTATATATGGAGATGATAGACTTATCATCTTGGTATTATACAAGGCACGGTCTCGGCAAATGATCCAACCGCTTGCTCCCTGCTGATTTGATAGGTCTGTTTCGCTGTATGATGATAACTTCATCGCTGAACAGGAAACTACAAACTCCCATAACTCATATGTTGCAGCGATGATAGTATTCGACTGAACCAGTGAAGAATCATGAGCAATGAAGTTATGGAGATCGAGGGACTTATCCCTACAATGACAAAGGCGCAGATCTCGCAGACACGCAGAGTTATTTCCGCAGAACTTATCCTGCCACTGGAAGAAAAGAAATCTTTTGGAGAAATACTTCGGAACATTATTGATGAGCGTGGCATTGATATGGAAAGTATTCTTACCGCAACAGGCATTGATGACAAGTCCTATTACCGCTATCGTTCAAAGAAAGATGATACCGTTCCAAAGGTGGAAACTCTCATCAGACTTTGCGTAGGTCTGCGTATGCATCGAGTACAGATAGACTACGTATTCGCCCTCTTGGGTTATCAGATAAAGCTGAATGATCCGAACTATGACATTTACCAGTATTATTTTGATTACTGTGCCGTAAAAAAGGAACTGACGGTATCGTCACTCTTGAAAGAAATCAAGCTGGCTGAAACATAATAGAATAATTCTAATCATATACAAAAATCCGCAGGAGCAAAACTCTTGCGGATTTTCTTATTTTCGGGCAAATTTTCCTGTGAAATTTTCGTGAAGATTCTCACGCCGTGAGAAAATGCTTATTCTGAAAACGCTGTAATATCGGGCGATATGAAATTGCATCTGTTTTCACGGCATTTTCTCTGAATGTTTATTACTCTCAAAAGTACCGTAAAACAGGGCTTTTTGATGCTTAACGTTCATCATTTTTATTCTCACACCGTGTCATTTACAAAGAAAATCCCTTCCGTTATAATAATTGTAAGCAATCAAAATGCCTCATGGTATTCTCTGATAATAGGAGTTCTCGGTTACTGTGAGAGTACAAGAAACAATCATATCTGCCGAGGGTCTGATTGTAGGATCATTATCCGTGAAAGGAACTATATGAGCAGCAATAAAAATACACTAACGGAAGAGCCGGAGGAAACTTTCGGAAAGGTTTTACGAAAAAATATGCGTAAGCAGGGTATAGAAGTAAAGCACCTTTCGGAGAGGACAGGCATCAGCATACCCTCCATATATCGCTATTTGAACGGTGAGAGGATTTGCGGTCTTGAACATACTGCGGCTATCTGCATTGCAATGCGGCTGCACCCGATGATCTCCGAATACCTTTTCAGCATGACACGTTCGCACCTGTGCCGAACCGATGAGCGGGATATTATCATCGCAAAATATCTCTACGGCTGTTATTATGATACAGGCTACACTCTCAGAAAATGCAATCATGAAATGATATATGAGGGATATGAACCGCTGACATCTTTTGGAACAGCAAGAGAGTATGAGTAAATACCATGTCAAGATTCATTTACCGACACTTCGGTGCTGACTGCCCGAAAGAAGTCGAAAGAGAATATAACCGCTGTCTCAGATATGAAAAGTATTTGCAGGAGCGTGACCTTGAACATGGACTTTTCAGTTACGACACCAAGAAAATACCCGAGATCAAAGACAGGACAACAACTCAGGAATATCAACGTGAAACAGAATATGAGGAACTTTGGGAATGCAGAAAAGCGATCCTGCCGTCGGCACTTGAATGGCTGAAAGAAAATCGCCCATACGAATATGGGCTGATACAGGAATATTTCTTTTCAGAGGGCATATCACCCGATACAAAAATAACGCTGAATGTTCTTGCAAAAAAATATTGTGTCTCTGCAATGTCGATAAAGCGTTCTCTGAAAAAGGGACAGCGGCTTTTGAGAACATACATTATTCAGAGAGAAACACACGATTGACTTTTGTGCAAAACATAGAAATTCGGATTTTCACGAAAATTTATGTCATTACAAGCGTTAAAAACCGAAATTTCTCGGTTGATATTATAGAGGGGACTGACCGCTGATGCAGACTTCGGCCGCCCCTCGTCCTCCTTGCAAACCAATCTGCCCGACAATGGCAGTTGGTTAATAAAAGAGCGTGCCTGCTTGTCGGCAGACAGGGAGTGGATAGTCCCTTTGTCCATTTTCGGACTGTCCGCTCCGTAAACGCTCGTTAAGAAAGAGGTCATTAAAATGAATGAAATTACAATAGCGATAAATTACGATAACGATATCCCGACAATAAGCGGTCGTGAGCTGCATGAGGAACTGGGTATTAAAACACAGTATTCCAAGTGGTTTGCCAGAATGTGCGAGTACGGATTTGTCGAAAATACGGACTTTATAGCTGTTAGTCAAAAAAGACTAACAGCTCAGGGAAACGAAACAACATTCACGGATCATGCCTTGACAATTGATATGGCAAAGGAAATCTGTATGATACAGCGTTCGGAGATTGGCAAGCGATGCCGTGAGTATTTTCTTGAAGTGGAGAAAAAATGGAACAGTCCCGAGGCAATCGTTGCAAGAGCGTTACTGGTCGCCAATCATCAGCTTGAACTTGCCAAACAGCAGAACAAAATTCTGACGGAAACAAATCTCTCGCAGGAAAAACTGATAGAAGAAATGAAACCCAAGGCTACATATCATGATCTTGTGCTGAGTGCAGGAAACGCTATTCCGATAACAACTATTGCAAAAGACTACGGCAAATCTGGTCGCTGGCTGAACAGCTATCTCCATGAATGTGGTGTTCAGTATAAGCAGGGCGAGGTCTGGCTGCTGTATCAGAAGTATGCGGACAAGGGATATGTGAAATCCAGAACCTACACCGTCAATGACAGCGACGGTAACACCTCAGCAAAACCCCATACACTGTGGACACAGGCAGGACGGCTTTTCATCTATGAGCTTTTGAAAGCGGACGGCATTTTACCGCTTATCGAAACGAACAATAATGACGAATAACAGGAATACAGGCAATATCGACACTCTATCATAAATCAGTCCTTTGAATATAAACGCTCGGTATTGCCTTTTTCTTTTCTGCGGTAGTCTGATATGCTGTCGGGAGCATCTGTATTGTACAGGTGCTGCCAACAGTACATCAAGTTTGGACACAAAAATAACTGACAGACAGATGTACAAAATAGCATCTTGACAACTGAATATGAAACACTACGCTAATTGTTTTCTATTTCTTCCTCAATGAAAGGAATGATCCACATGGACGAAAATGTCGAAATGTTAGAGGGAAATCAGCATACGGAAGATGTATACAAAACGATGTTTGCTGATTATCCCGATATAGTCGGTGCAGAGCAGATATGTGAAATGCTCGGGCTTGGATATAAAACAGTGTGCAAGTTTGTGAGAGAAGGTAAGATACTTCGTATGCCCGACGGTCGCAAGATCAGGGTGGCTAAAATTGAGGTCATAAATTACGTTCTGCAACGCGCACAAAATATGCTGTGAAAATCCGGGCGATGCACCGAAAATGGAGAATTGCGGTCGGTAGGTCTTGCATTATATGACGGAAAATGATATAATTATAAGGTCAACAGCAGACTTTCACCGCTTTCAAACTAAGGAGGAAATCATAATGAAAGCAAGTCTGCCTTATAAATATATCACCGCTGTAAAAAGCGGAAAACAGTATGTAGTCTTTGACTTCAAGGACAGCGAGGGTAAGCGTAAGCGCAAATGGGTATCAACAGGGCTTCCCGAAAAATGCACGAAGAAAGCCCTCAGCGAAGCGGTCGAAAAGATCGTCACGGAATTTGAGGAAGAACGTGCTAAGAGCAAGGTTGCACTCGTCAACACCGGAAACGCTGGTGACGATAACGATACAGCAAGCAATCAGGAACTTTCTGCTTTCTTTTCGGAGTGGCTGACGGCTATCAAGCCGAATGTTGCAAGAACAACGCTGCAATGCTACAAGCATATCATGGAGCGTTTCTTGAAGTACCTGAATGAAAAGTACCCGAGCATTACGCTTGACAGAATGACCTATGTCCAGATTCAGGCATTTCTCAACTACAAAATGGATCAGGGGTTAAAGGGGAGTTCGATCAAGCAGTATTACCTTGCTATACACTCTGCATTCGCATGGGCTGTAAAAATGGAACTCATCGAACAGCATCCCATGGACAAAATGGTAGTGCCGAGGGCAGAACGTCATGAAGCAGTTTTTTACAATGAAGATGAGCTGAACGAACTGTTTGAGGTGTTTAAGGGTCACAAGCTGGAACTTATCGTTCACATCGCAGCCTATTACGGTCTGCGCCGCTGTGAGATACTCGGTCTGAAGTGGGACTCCATCGACTTCAAGAAAAAGACCATTTCAATCGAGCGCAAGGTCGTTAGTGATTACGATGAAAACGGTGATCCGAAGCTGTTCGTGGAAACTCGTCTGAAAACGAACTCCACCAGAAGAACTCTACCGCTTATCCCTCACATCGAGGAAATGCTCCTTGAAAAGAGGAAGATGGACAAGCACTATAAGAAACTTGGCGGCAAGGAGTACAGCACGGAGTTTGACGGCTTTGTGTGTGTTGATCCGTTTGGCAAGCTCATCAGCCCCAACACGGTAACGCATGACTTCCATGAGGTCATCAAAAAGCACGATATGAAGATGCTCCGTTTCCATGACCTGCGTCACAGCTGTGCCAGCCTTCTTCTTGCAAATGACATTCCGATGAAGGCAATTCAGGAGTGGCTCGGTCATGCGACATTCAACATCACAGCGAACCTTTACAGCCATTTGGAGTACAATGCGAAAGTCGCTTCTGCTGAAACTATCGCAAGAGTGCTTGGCGGTGACAAGAACGAAAAGCCTGCCGATGAGGAAAAGAAGTCAGAGGGTTCAGAGCCTGATGCACCTAAGAAACGTGGCAGGAAAAAGAAGAACGAAACGGCACAGGACACGTCACAGCTCACAGCCGTATAATTATAGAATATAATGTGACAACACCGAGGACGAAATAGAAAATTTCAAAAAAGAGCGATTTTGGTAGAAAAGTTGGTAGAAATTTTGGGTAGAAGTCAATTATATGATTTCTGTCAAAAACTCAAAAAGCCTGAAAACACAGAGGTTTCCAACAACACCAAATGAATAATATATATAATTGACTTGAAATTCAGGCAGTTTTATGATACAATTAAGAAACGCTGAATCACGCAGGGAGGTACACAAAACGGATACGCTATACTTGGTCATTCCTTGCTATAATGAGGAAGAAGTGCTGCCGGAAACCGCAAGGCAGCTGCTGGAAAAAATGCAGTCGCTGATGACTGCCGGAAAAATAACGGAAAAGAGCCGGATCGTGTTTGTGAATGACGGCTCCAAAGACCGGACATGGGAACTGATTCAGAAGTTTCACGCGGAAAATCCGATCTATCAGGGAATTTCCCTTTCCCGCAACCGCGGACACCAGAACGCTCTGCTGGCAGGGCTGATGACGGTGAAAGAACACTGCGACATGACCATTTCGCTGGACGCGGATTTGCAGGACGATATTGATGCGATCGATCAGATGATTGCAAAGTATGAAGCTGGAAACGACATCGTCTACGGTGTCCGCAGTGCCCGAAAGACGGATACCCTGTTCAAAAAGTGTACTGCGGAGGGCTTTTATAAAGTGATGAAGCACATGGGAGCAGATCTGGTGTTCAACCATGCTGACTATCGGCTGATGAGCCGGCGGGCACTGGACGGGCTGGAGTCGTTCAAGGAAGTGAATATGTTTCTCCGCGGTGTGGTGCCGCTGATCGGCTACCCCAGCGATAAGGTGTACTATGCCCGCAAGGAACGCCTTGCCGGTACGTCCAAGTATCCTTTGAAAAAGATGCTCTCCTTTGCGTGGGAAGGGATCACGTCCCTTTCCACCAAGCCTATTACTTTGATCACCCGTCTGGGCATGCTGATCTTTCTGGTGAGTATCGGCATGCTGATCTATTCTGTAGTGCGGCACTTTATGGGAGCCACTACTACCGGCTGGACTTCGCTGATCGTGTCGATCTGGGCGATCGGCGGGTTACAGCTTCTGGCGATCGGCGTGATCGGGCAGTACATCGGAAAGGTGTATCTGGAAACCAAGGAACGCCCGAAATATATTGTAGAAACCTATCTCTCAGATGAGAACGAGAATTCCAAGGAGGAGTAAAAAATGGCATACATTCCGAATGCAGAACGCTATACCCAAATGGAATACCGCCGGTGCGGCAGAAGCGGTCTGAAACTGCCGCTGCTTTCGATGGGACTGTGGCATAACTTTGGCGATACCAACAGTCTGGAGCACATGGCACAGCTCTGTGAAACCGCATTTGACGGCGGCATCACACATTTTGATTTGGCAAACAACTACGGTCCGCCGGCAGGTGCTGCGGAACGGAACTTCGGCAAGCTGCTGAAAACCATATTTGCCGGACATCGTGACGAACTGGTCATCAGCACCAAGGCAGGCTATGACATGTGGGAAGGCCCCTATGGTGAATGGGGCAGCCGGAAATATCTGCTGGCAAGTCTGGATCAGAGTTTGCAGCGGCTGGGGCTGGACTATGTGGACATTTTCTATCACCACCGTCCGGATCCGGAAACACCGCTGGAGGAAACCATGGGAGCACTGGCACAGGCAGTGCAAAGCGGCAAGGCGTTGTACGTGGGCTTGTCCAACTATGACGGGGAAACCATGAGCCGTGCGGCGGCGATTCTGGAACAGCTGCACTGCCCGTTCATCATCAACCAGAACCGGTACTCCATTCTCGATCGTGTTTCGGAGAAAAACGGCATCTTGACGGCAAGCGAGCAGCTGCAAAAGGGCGTGATTATCTACAGTCCGCTGGCACAGGGCATGCTGACAGACCGGTATCTCCACGGCATTCCGGAGGATAGCCGGATTCGGACTGACGGCAGATTCCTGCAGGAATCCCAGCTGACGGAAGAACGGCTCTCCCAGCTGCGGCAGCTACAGGCGATCGCACAGGGCAGGGGACAGACGCTGGCACAGCTGGCACTCTGCTGGATTTTGCGGCAAAAGGCAGTGACCAGCGTGCTGGTAGGTGCGTCCCGTCCGGAACAGCTTATCGATACGCTCCAGATCGTCGGACAGGAACCGCTGACGGAGGAAGAACTGCGGGCGGTTGATGCAGCGGTTGGAATGGAAAGGTAAGAGCGAAAATGAGCCCGTTCAAAGATGTGATTTGGAACAGAAAAATTGACTTGATTGAAGGACACAGGGCAAAATCGTTAGTAAAAGTGGAGCCGTATATATCGGCTACGGTGCATTTCCGTGTGTCGGAGAAGATGAAAATGACGAGGAAGTAGACGCTATTCTATTTGAGTTTGATAATGGTGGCGGTGTTACACTTACGGAGAATGACATAGACCATTATGAAATTCTGGATTAAGCAGAATTGTTTGTTTCTCTTTTCTTGATGCTTTAGTGTAGGGGGCGATGCCCACAGCCCCGCAGACTTGTCCAAGAGGAAGAGTTCTTTGCATAATTTCTAGGGCAGCCGTGTCGAAACCGTCCGGCGGAATTCGCTCGTTCCTCGCTGTCCGCCTGGGGCTTGCCAACGCCGATAGTTGACTTTGCCTGTATCGGTAATGTTGATATTCAGACGTTTTCCTGTGCAGGCGGTGAACCTTATTTTTTACGGCGTTTGCAAGTTTGTGCATAAGCCACTCTTGAAAAGGAAGGGGAACCAGCGAAGCTGGTGGAGGGATTCCGATGTAATCTTTTTTGATGCTCTTGATGCTTTAGATGAATCTCTTGGAATGTGTAGGGGGCGATGCCTACATCGCCCCGCAGACTTGTCCAAGAGGAAGAGTTCTTTGCATAATTTCTAGGGCAGCCG
>ENA-ORTM01000334-ORTM01000334.1-human-gut-metagenome-genome-assembly--contig:-NODE-334-length-60110-cov-8.156074_pt1 | contig 60110 bp, 57 predicted proteins | sample MGYA00241909_ERZ509182 | MGnify/ENA primary metagenome ERZ509182 (study PRJEB26280, sample SAMEA2338855) | human gut metagenome | biome: human gut; feature: human-associated habitat; material: faeces...
ACTCGCTACCTCCACCTTGGCAAGGTGGCGCTCTACCAGATGAGCTAAATCCGCGGGAAGGCTTTGCGCTTGCAAAGCCCTTGGTGCCTCCGATCGGAATCGAACCAATGACACGGGGATTTTCAGAACCGGACCAGAGGCAGAAAAATAGCCGCAAGGAACTAAGGATTTCCGTGCGGTAAATCCGAAAAATTGCTGCTATTTTAACGCTTTTGACGTTTGATTGAGGATAACCCTCTGTCAATGAATCCTGGACAATCAAAATTGGGAACAATAACGTCCAATGGATTATTTGACTTACTTCAAAGGCCCATTTGCTTTTCAGCATAAGGCCCTCTCGGTGTTACTATAATAGCATTTGGAAGCATTCTTGTAAACCCCTTTCAGAGCATTTTATTAAAATTATTCATCTGGCATAAAATCAACCACGAGTTTTATAATTTTTTGGCCCTTTTGCTTACGCTGAATCGTGGGCCGCTGTCGCCAATCGCTTTCTGTTTTGCCTGCTCTCTCGCCCACGCGAGGAAATCCTCATACAAAACATAGTGCCGGCTTTTGATACGAAACGAGGGGAAATCCGGTCGGGCCAGAAGCTCATACAATGTGTTATTGTTGCATCCCAAAATCTCCTTGAGCTCTTTTGCCGATAAAAGAACTTTTCCTTTTTCGTTTTCCATAAAAACCTCCCAAATGGTTTAGTTCAAAAAAAACCAGCCGTGGAGACCACGGCTGGTTTTCGTGCTTTTAATGGCGGTGCTGCATTGACTTCGCAGCATTCAATATTCTGAATTCCTTACTCGAAACGAACTTCCTGTGTGTAATCTTCCGTCTGAGAATCCGTCCACAAAATGGCTCGAATATCCTCACCGATGGGTTTTTCCAGGAGTACACGCGGGTTAGAGAGCCTTTCACTCTCCTTATCGCTATTATCCGGCTCGAACTCCACATCAATACCAGGATATTCGGGGTCGCAACTGGCCGTTGCGATAATGTAGCCGCCCTCAACCTTGACGCGCATTTCTGTAACTCCGTTAATCATTTGGAACACCTCCTTGTTCCGTTCATTCTCTGAACCGGCATTTAATATTGAATCAACAAACATTTTTCCATGCGCGGAGCACGGATTTTCTTCGGGGCGTATCCCATGATATTGCCTTCCTTGTCCAGAATAGCGGAATCAATCGTCTGATTCCGATACCACGGACGGAACACTATTGTTCCAGATTGGACACTCATTGCATCGGCCTTCTTGAAAGCCTTTCCGTCCTTTGTTCGAGCGGTCCGCAGAGCATCCCACTGGGTAGCGCAGCCATCCCGAATAACAGCCCCATCTTCTAAAACCAGTTTCCACATAGTTTTGCTGTCCCCTTTCATTATACCCACAAATTCGATTTGATAACTCCAATGAGCTCATCAGACATCTGCTCCAGGTCAGAAATGTCGATGAAGCAATCGCCAAACTCTTTCTCTACCGATTCTTTGTTCCGGCCAATACCTGCCGCGCAAACAATATAGTTTCTCCGTCGCGCTTCTCGAACGATGTTACTCAGCAAATGCTCTCCGTCACTGAGCATACGATTATCTCCGCTCTGACCATCAGTGACAACGATAAGCAGACGAATATCTGCCGGGAGGGTTTGCATCCGCTTCAGCATGTAAGCCATAGCAGACGCCGTAGGCGTACCGCCTCGACCCGCCATACCAGTAATTCGATACCGGTTTCCTCCGTCGATTTCATGCGGCTCGGCATAAGAAATAATACTGGCCGAGTTCTGGTAATTCCCAGTCGTATAGCCGTAAATAAGATGCGGAATATCGAGAGACCGACAGAAATCCTCGATGACGAGGCTGGTACGCATTGCTGCAGCAATCAGCGGCCCTTTTGTGGACCCGCTCTCATCAACCAGTAGTCCGACGCCAAGGCGCGGCTTTTCGGTCGGGAGCTTGGTTTTGGAAAAGTATTTCCCATCCCCATGAATGACCGATGTGACCTCGAGCCGCCGGCCGAAAGGCAGATTTTTGAGCTTTCCGCCCGCTCTCCGGTCTTTCAAGACTCTGCGGATGTCTCGCTGTAAGTCCCTGCTTGCACCGATTACATCATTCTCAAGGCCCTCATAGACCTTGATGTTTTCTCCCGATACATCCTCTGCACGCGAAACGGAAACGGAAATATTCGAGTCAAGACCATAGTCGCTGAGGCTGATGCCCTTACCTTCCTGATTCAACTCCTGTGTGCGTTCAGCTTCGGCCTGCCGATTGGCAGCCGCTTCAGCAATCTGGTTGATGATGTTCGACAGGCTCTGTTCAGCTGCGCCATGAATGGCATTGGCAGCCATGCTGCCACGAGAAGAACTGCCACTGGGGGCGCCAGCAGGGTCTTGGCCGTCGGACTTCCCGCCGGGTTGTTGCGATTCGCCGTTCATATTCTGGCTCTTCGTCGGATTGTTATAAGCTCTCGTATCCATATTGGAATGGTCGCTCTCTCCGTTGACAGATTGGGCGATTTGACCAATACGGTTACGGAGAGCATCCATAACAGCATCGGACACTCCACTTTGAGCTTGGTTTCCTTGTCCGGACTGAGAGCCCGAACCGTTGCCGTTCGGAGAAGAGTTTCCCTGTCCAGCTTGACCGCTGCCGCCGGGGGCTTCTTGACCATTCTGTTGGCCCTGGTCTTTCTGAGACTCCTGGCGTTTCTGCTCCTTCTGAATTGCATCATTGAGATACGGGGCCAGCAGGCAAAGCAGTTCATTTACGCCTTCGATGCGCTTAAAGGGAGAGCGCTGAAATCCCACATCATCAATGATTTCGATAGCCTCTTCCAGAACCGGAATAAGGGCTCCATCATAATCTCCGTAAAAGCACTGTCCAAATTCAGCGTAATACAGAATCTGATTAAGAAGGATGTCGAAATCCTCTTTTTTTGCTGCGATGTCTTCTTCAATAGTGAGTGCATTCTCGATGAGCTCCAAATTCATCGTAGCAATGTAGGCCCGGCCATTCCCCGGGCACATCTCTCCGATTTCCCGTTCGATGTATCCGTCTTCAATGCAGTTATTTACCTCGCCGGCCAAATAACTGAGTACATTGCAGAATCCACCATCTTCCATATTTTTGCCCAGGAGGACTCCATCACCGGTTGTGATTCGCTGCGGAGAGTTCGGGAACCAAACGCCTTTTCTCAGCTGTTGTTGCCAAGCAGCTAAGGAAGGATAATCAGAGAACAGCAGATGGCCGACTTCATGGTACAAGAGGCCCAGGAGAGCGGCGTGCTGCCCAGCTCTGGTTTCCTGGTACGTTACGAAACTGCACCCGGCATTCAACCGAATCATTGTTTTCCTGTGCAGCTTATCAACTCCGGCACAAGCAGTGAGCCCATTTTTCGGGTCGCAAAAAATTTCGATTTCCAGACTCTGAAGCAACTTGTTTTCTTCACTTTGGGATACGTTGAACCCATGCCGGCGCAAAGAATAGAAAGCGCCGCTGATGATGTTCACTGTTTTGTTCCAGATGAATCGTGCATATTCAGAGGAAGTAAAAATTTGCTCCATCGTGAGCTTTTCCTTTTTGTCCTCGACGAGTTCGCGGACACGGCTGTAAATATCCATAAAAAGTCCTTTCTGCCCGTTTTGTTGGGCGATGTAAATATGTACTCAAAGAAAAATGCGAACCCCGCATTCGTTTCCGAAACACAGGATTCGCATTTAATTCTTTGATACCTTTTATTATAAAGGCTTTTCGGGGCAACAACAACGAAAGGCAGTAAAAAGAAAACGGCGGTGGAAAACCACCGCCGTTAAAGAAGAGCTCAAGAGGAGTTAAGCCGGGAAGCTATCCTCCAATTTTTCCTTCATTTCTGCGATACCACGTGCATCCGAGGTTGCGCCCGGGATAATGGTAATTTGGGCAGACTGATTCGGGTTCTCCGTCACCAGCGTGCTGAGCACCCAATCGGCCAGCTTACGAGGGCCGATAACCCCGTCCTCCAGACGATGCTTGCGGGCGATTTCCTGCAAACTCCGATAGACGGAAATAAAGCGGTCCAAATCAACGATTTTGCTATCGTTGGTCTCGTCCCAGTTCACCATAGATTTCACGCGGGCCTTCAGGACCTCTTCGGTCGGTTCCGGCAGGTCGATGATGAGCTGGCACCTGTCCTGCCATGCCTGATTAAGATTGCGACAACCTTCGAGGTCGAGGTTGGTCGTGCCAACAAAAATGCAATCCGGGTGACGCCGAACAATTTCGCCGGTCGGCAGCGTGATACTCTGCGTTGCATCCATAGCGGGATTCAGCGCCGGAACTACGCCGGGATTCTGGGGAAGCGTAACTTCATCGAATCCCCACACCCCTCCGAATTTCATTGCTGTAATCAGTTGACCAGGCACAAATTTGAATCGTTGCTGGCCGGAAGGCGTTGCCGTCTGCTGAGACGCTTTGGTAAACGCGGCAGCCATGCAATCAAGCGATGTAGCGTCAGACTTTTTTTCGCCTGTCAGCTCCTCATAGGTGTAGACCGGGTCCATACTGAAATCCTCTACGGACGGCATATCCTTCAGGATTTGCCGCAGACTCATCTTTCCTCCGCACTGCTCGCCATTTTCGTCCACCGGGACAAATTGACCAAAAAGGTCAAACGGCTCGGTCATAGCGTTGGCGGCGAAGGTGTAAAGCGGCAGATGGCACCCGGCGGCAATGCCGGTATACATCTCACTCTTACCTACGCCCGGAGCGCCGCGCAGCAGGATGTTACGAACCGGACGAGGGCGGCCAGTCGTTTTCTGAATGTGCTTGCAAACCAGGACCAGCCACTCATCCACGATATAGCTCTCAGTGAGCTTCGGAACGAGTTTTTCCTGTTCAGCGGAAAGAGGCTCGGTGCGGAAAGAGAATTTTCCACAGAAGTCCGCTGTACTCATAACACGGCCATCAGGATTTGCGCTTTTATTCCGGCCTCTCGTTACCTGACCGAAATGGGCCAGGATGCCGGTGTATTGTGCCGGCTTGGTAGTCGATGAGCGCATCCGGGTTTCCGTCAAATCACGGATTTCATCTTTGTCACAGCAAAGAAATTTATCGGATTGAACGTACTCATAGACCATATCGGCCAAAACGCATGCCATAGAACGGCAAACATCCTCGTTCATCGGAGACTGCTTCCATTCGGTACAGAAATTGTTGAATGTGGGGGCGAAATCCGGCATGCTTTCCATAAAATAATTCCAAAGAGCAAGGAAGTATGGAGCGGAGCCATTCGTCTTGTGGTCGTACCCGGAGCTTTTCAGGAACTTGCCGGTAGTGCAGTCATAGAGCACACAAGCCACAAGCCCGTTCGCATTGATGGTTGTTCCAGTGAAGGTTCCATCCAGTGTCATCTCGCCCATTGCATAGCGGTCGTTCAGGCCGAACCCATCGGCATTGGCGCCGGAATCAATCATAGCGGCACGAATCAGGGCTTTCATAAAGCCATTCGTAACTTTGCCGGAACGATTTGAAGCGATTGCCTGTTTTGTGTTCCTCCAGGATGTAGGTAAGCCACGGAGCGATACATATTGTCCGATGAACATTTTCGAATCCTGCGCCCAAGCAGGAAGGTCAGCGTCAAAATTGGAATTCCAATCAAAAAAGAAGATTTTCTTAGTAGGCATTCTGTTTTCCTCCAGTATGTACACCCGCGCAAAGCGGGTGAGTTTTAATAGTTAATGAGTGGCATATTCTTTGCGTGTGCAGAGAAAATCGCCATCCTCGTCCAGTTCCAGGTGCCACAGGGACCCCTCGTTAAAAATCGAAATCAGCGCTTGTTTATCGGCATTGGGGGGGATTATTTCGAGATTCCCCAGATATGCCCGGTTGTAGTTCTTGGCAGCCAGCTGACAGAGCCATTCGTTGATGGCGCTCCATCCAATTTTCACATACCAATCTACCGTTTCCTGCGCGCTCATAAAAACACCCCCAAACAAAAAACAAAAGAATGGGGACGGATAAAATCCATCCCCATTCTTGGTTCGTTATGCAAATTTAGAAGGGCAGGTCCTCGCTGTCGTCGATTGCCGCATAATCATCGTATGCGGGCACATTCGCGCTCTGAGCGGGCGCAGTGGCCTGAGCAGGAGCAGCATTCTGAGCGGGGGCCGCATTCTGAGCAGGAGCGGCGTTTTCACGCTTCTGGGTACGAATGGGTTCAAAATCGAACGCAGTTGCGGTCAGAGAATAGCCGACGGAATTGTCGCGACGCTGGAACTCCTCCAGATGAGCCTCACGGATGAAGAACATGTAAAGGTCCTTCTCCTGCGGGTCGAACTTCATCAGACGCTCGCCCGCCTTGTCCCACAAAGCGATGCGGACGGTCAGCCCACGGGCCTCGGAGCTTACATCCTTGCCAAAGAAATACTGGATTGCTTTGACAAAAGTCTCATCGGTGTGGTAGAAGCCTTCCACATTGACCACCTTGCGTTTGGTGGGATTGCCGTCTCTGTCGCGGCCATCCACTTCACGCATGGTGAGGGTGGTCTGGCTGCCGTAGGGCTTACGCACAAAGAGCTTCAGACCGCCATGAACGACATCGACGATTGCGCCGCCCTTACCCTTGGCGATGCCCTTTGTCAGCTTCAGCATATAAGCGTTGGAAGTGTTGTTCGCATTGTTGTTAGCCATAATAAATACCTCTTTCTCCCGTGTCTTACGGGCTATTAAAATATGTATCCAGAATAAACAAGAAAAGGGCGTTGGGAGACAGCCTTTCTGTATTTCCCAAACACCCAATTCCGGTTTTATTCTTTGATGTCTCTTAGTATACGGACTTTTCGGGGCGAAACAAGCCTCTGGATTCCCCCAAAACAAAAAAAGCCCGCAGGCCCCCGATTTTTCGAGAGCGCTGCGGGCAAAAGGGCGCAAAAGCGCCGCCAATCAGCTTCTTTGTTCTCCGGCCGTTAGAGCATCTCGCATCTTCGACAATTTTGCGTACGCCTCCACGTGATTGGGAGCCACAGTGCGCATCAACATGCTTGCAGTGTAGCCGTTTACGACGACGCAGTTTGATTTGGGCAGCTCGAATTCATCTCCGTTAAGACCGGCGACGAATTCGCTGCGGATATCGTTATATTTCAGAATAGCCTCAGAAAGGGCATGGACGTCGCCAGTGGGACCAACCATCTTTTCCACTTCTTCCTGGACACGGCGACGATAAGAACGGTATTCTTCGATTTCATCTCGGATGTCATTGCCAATGAGAATGGAAGAAGACGCCGGATTCATTACAAACTCTGCACCGGGCATCCGGGTAAGCAGCTCCTTTGTATACACTCGCACAAAACGGGCGCGGAGACTGGGATAAAACATCCTTGCCTCAACTGAATCGGAGAAAATGTAAAAAATATCTTTCTCCGCTCCATCAATATAGCCTTTTTCCATCTTGGGCATATCCGAATCATTCGGAGACGGGAAATAGAGTACGCTGGCAGCACAGAAGGCACGAGAAAATCCGTCTGCGGTTTCCTCATACCCCCTCTCATCTCCTTGGAGCATTTTCATAGTCATTTCGGCAACAAGGCGATTCAACGCGGCGCCATCCGTATCTTCGGGAGCAGCGAACATCTCCGCTTTCATCGAAATGCCAGACGCGCCCTTATTGATAGAAACGGTTTTGGCTCCATACCGGACGAACATTTCAAACACAGACCCGTTGTAAATCGGATGTTTTTGCACTTCCACCGGAAATGCGCGTCGAGCATAGTGCAACCTCGCTCTTTCGGCAAACTGTTCGTTCGTAAAAGCATACGCTTTACCTTCGTGGATGAAAGGAATGTTGAATCCGCGACAGGAAAGAAAATACCAGTTCGGAAGAGATTTTGCCTGCACAATAAACTGCTGCACATCATCCGCATTTACCGTTCCGGATTTGGTTTGTGCTTCATGGATGGACGCGAGTTGGGCCTCAAGCGACCGGTCGATGGTTTTGTTATCCATAAAAAACGCCTCACATTCTATTGTTTGGCTCGAATAGAGCCAGATTTGTTTCTTCATATTCCAAATGGTATTTGGAATTGATGGACAAATAATCGTACAGCGGCGAACTGGTGTCCACAAGAATTGCGTCGAAATCATACCGGGTGAGGATTTCTTCGGGGCTTCCCGTAAGAGTAGAAAGCTCTTTTCCATCCCGTAGGACTTCCTCTGGATACAAGTCAGCTCGGCTGTCAATAAAAACAGAGATACCGTAATATATCAGCATCCCGCCCGTATTATAGTCGTTATACAAACGCTTATAATGACCGGATTTGATTTCGTTTGCCATTGTGTCGCTGACATGCCAAGATGCTTTCTCCCATGTGTCTCTCGTTTCCGGGAAATGAACGCCGCCGTACAGAAGGAGCAGTCCGGAAATGCAAAGAAGGACACCCCACAGTATTCCTTTTTTTACCGGCCGGCCGATGTCGCCGGTATACCTGGCAAGGCTGTCTGTGAGGAAAAACGACATGGCGATTCCAAGATAGGGTGTTCCGCGCACATACAGTAGCGTAAGCCCACCGCTGAGAATAACCGGGACAATCGAGACAAGTGTGAATTTCCGGTTGGAAAAAGCGATGATGACTGCGAACAAAACGAGGAACACCAAGCCAAACCCAGAATAAATCGTGGCGGGCATCCACTCCTGAATTCCTTCTTTGCATGCACTGTTGTTATATAGGAACGAATAAAGGAATAGCTTGAATCCATACGGATTTATCAGCATCGTTATTCCCGAAAGCCCTGTTGCTGCCGCAAGATGAATTTTCCGCTTTCTCGGTGTCTCATTGAACGTGAACTGACCCGCTTCAACGCGGACAAAAGACACAAGTAGAGTTCCAGCACAAAACGCCAGCATCATGGGTGCCGTACCGCCATGCAGATTCGCCCAGAGCAAAGCAATCAGCGGCAAGAAATAGACCCGCAACACACTCCCCTTTCGTTTCTCCCATGAACGTAAAAGGTAAAGCGTCAGTGCAAACAGAATATACCCCATGGCCTGCGGGCGCGGAGAAACAGTGACTGTACACAGCGCAGGGAATATGGCAAGTAGAGATGAGACCGTAAGGTCACTCCCGAGGTCCGAAATATCTTGGCGCTGAACAAAGAGCAAAACGCCAAATAGGATAGCGTAAAAGCAGAGTTCATACAGAATCGCTCCTGCATGCTGATATGAAAAATACCTGCCGAGCAGTGAGAACAGATAAATCACTACGCTACCGAGCCACGAATGAGCGAATTCTGTGACCGGATACTCCTGCGCCGTCCAAGAGAACGTATCCGCTTCCATGATGGATTGATGCTGAACTATCCATTCTCCAAGTTTCACATGCCAAAAGTAATCCGGTTCGAGTTGAAGTCCGCAGAAAGCAGCTGATAAAGCAAAAAGCAGCACAGCCAAGCAGGCGAGTGCCGTCTGGCTTTTCAGCCAACGCCTGTAAATTGCCGCCGCTGAATCTGAAAAAAACACTATACAAATCCTCCAGAAAAAGAAAAGGACGCCGCAAAATAGCAGCGTCCTAAAAATTACTCACGGGCGTTCTTGAGAACGCCATTCCCACGGTTCAGAAAATCGGAAACTTCTTGAGCATCCTTCAGCCCGTTTTTCTGCCGGAGATGATAGCACCTTCGGCACATTCCGAGCGTAATGGCGGGGCGTTCCCCGCACACAGTACAAAGAGTATTGGAATATTTGTTGCCTTGAACTCGGCCACAACGTCGCAGCCCTTTCCCGTACTCAAAGAAGTAGCGGTAACACGCCCGGCACAGGCCCATCCCACGCACACGCACAGGAGAGGTTCCGCACAGCCAGCATATTCCTTCGTTTTCGCCGCTTCCGTATTTCTCCCGCAATTCTGAAAACCGCTGTTTTACTGGAGCAAGGTCCATTTCTTTGAGATGGCCTTCGTACGGAATGGTCATTTCACGCAGTTCTTCCCATTCCTCCTGAGAAAGCCGGCATCCCGGCAACTTGTCGTCGAGTTTATAAAGCATAAATATCGCCTCATTGTTTTTTCATGGAGCCCATCAGTTCTTCCAGCTCAGAGCCGGTATTCCTCCGTCTCTTCCCCCTGTTCGCGCTGGCCTTTCCCGGCGGGGTCCTGTGATTAAAATTCTTTGGTTTTGTCCCGTTTTGGGAAGGATTCAGCTCCCCCATTAGTGGGTCCGCTTCGGCAGGTTCCTGGTTTTTCCCCTGCGTATCCTTGTCGGTACGCTTGGCCTTTGGCTCCTTCTTGGAGCGAGAAGGATTCAAGTCTCCAAACAGAGGGTCAGCCTCGGTCGTGTCAGATGCGTCTTTCGGCACATCTGCCCGTTTTTTGCGGCTGTCGTCGGAAGGTGTAACAGGGTTCGACGCCGGTTGAGAAGCGTCTTTTTTCTTTCCGGCCTTTTCGGCATTTTCGACCGCGTGCAGTTTCTCCGGGGGCGTGAGCTGGGCCTCGGAAGGCATTCTTTGCGAGAAGGAATCCTGTTCAAAAATATCTGTTTCAAGCGCTCCTTCGCTCGCTGGTTCCGCTTCTGTATCCTGTGCCACAGCGGTGTTCGCGTCGGTATCCCGTACTACATCCGAGAAATTAGCGCTAAGGTCCTCGGCCCGAAAGAGAGCGGTAGGGTCCTCATCAACTGGCTTGGCCGGTTCCGCCTCCTGTGAGATTTCGAGAGAAATACGAAACAAGTTTTTTTCCGTATCACTCCATGTCTCGTACCCTGCGGGAAGCTGGATTCCGTCCTGAGCAACAGGACTTCCCTGCTTCTTGCCGAATTCCTTTCCCTTAATTATAACAAAAAAACGAGAGTTTGTCCATTTTTTATATGGGCGGTTCAAAGCGGCCAGAGCAAAGGCCAGCAAAGACAAGATAAGGCTGAGGAAGCCAGCTGCGGACAAAAGCATAAGAGACAGACACGCAAGCGCGATTTCGATGACGGGAGCCAATGTCGCCCACTGTTCCTGACTAATGCGTAACGGCAATTTTAATGCTGGTAAATCCAGCGAAGGAACGGCATTTTCCTTGGGAGCGAGCATATAGCCGTGCTCCTTTCCGTTCTCTACCCGAAGCAGAAGAATCTCCACGGGCACTGGAGGGACAAAATCCGGAACGTGGATTTCAACATCCTTGTCCTCCCCAGGAACAACGCACATTGCCAGATAGCCGCCAGTTTCCGCCCAGACAACGTCCCTGACGGCCGCCTTTACCAGAGCGCTTTTTCGAATGTACACAGTTCCGTTGACAATAGAGTACAGATATGAGCGATTTGCTGTGTTCCAAATAGTCGCTCCGAGCGCCAGCAGGAGGATAGCTGCTGTCAAAATGTTAAACACCATAGACCATTCCTCCAGTTTATTTATTTCGAAAATCAACTCGGATTGTCTTTGGGGATTCCAGTTTATCTGGTTCAATTTCAAGTTCGTCCTCAAAGTCGTCTGTCATTTTTGCCGACGCGCTTTCCATTTTCTCTTCCGAGGCCGCAAACTGCATAGGGTTAGGCGGAACCACTCCAGACGCAATAAGCATTTGTTCCGTGTATTGTCCATCATCCGTTTTGCGGAACAACATACAGTACAACTCACCCGGTCGAAATTTCCTGAGCGGGGCCCGGATGAACAGGCTGACCTCGCTCTCATTTTCATCGTCATTCAGCAGTGCGTTTACGCTACTTTCTGTATCTGCCCCGGAGCTCATAGCAATAAAACGATACAGAGGATTTCGCTTAGCTCGTTTTTCGACCCAGGTTTGCTCCTCAACATCTACACACTTGGCATACACTGAAATAATTTCGCCCCTTTTCGTTTTGGCATAGACGGAATAGGCCGTGTACCCATACCAAAGAGCGATTGCCAGTCCAAACAGAATCATTTGCGGTGCATTCAGGAACATCATCATGACGATGCTGAGGATGAGGGCTGCCAACGCGCAGAACCCCACCTTCAAATAAAATCGGAGGAGAATACTTTCTTCCATACTCTGGCCCTCCAACTCAAACACTCGGGCTGAACTCGCCCAGAGCAATATCCCGTTCAACACCGTCATCACCCTTCACCCGGGCAATAATCAAGACGGATTCTGCGTCATCGGGGATGTCACCGACCCCACTCACAGAGGCGGTTACTTCCGGGCCAGAGAACGATACATCGTTTTTCTGGGCCGTCTGATACCCAGCCACAAGGACAGCTTCCGCCAGGAGCACCGCAGCGACTGCAATAGCTGCTGCTTTCCCGGGCGACATGGGAGTCTTCGTCGTGGACTCAGGGTCTTCCTTCTGAGCATTCAGCTTTTCTTCTTTTCGCTTCTGCTTTTCGTCCAGCTTTTTTTGCTTTTTCTGGGCTTTACGTTCCTGACGCTCTTTCTTTCTGTTGGCTCTCGAGGTTGCCTCCACCGCATCTTGGGCAGGCGCACCGCTTTTCGGTTCGGGTTCGCCCGGAACAGTGGACTCTTTCAATTCAGGCTCGCTCGGAACAGCAGGCTCATCCGTTTTGTCTAACTCCTCAGCAGTATCTTGCGCCGACGCGACAGGCGCTTCAGATACCGGTGCAGACACAGCCGGCGATGTCTCAGGCTCAGTGGGGCCAGCGGGCTCAGCGGCCTCAGTGGGCTCAGCAGGTCCCTCGCTCTCGCTCTCGGTTTGTTGTGCGGGAGTCGTCGCCAAGAGCTTTTCCTTAATTCCCTGAAAAGTTTCTTCTCGCAGGCGGCGCATCGTCCCATCCGGCATCTGGATATACCCGTCCGCAGTTACAGGGACCGATACTGGGGCATCGTTCCATTTGATTTTGACCTTACCGATGATTTCCATAATACTTACTCCTTTCGTTCGGTGCCACTTTTGCGGCACTTGCATATCTTTTGCTGTTCAGTTTCCCACTGTGCCATGCGCTCCTTGAGGTATTGTCGATGTGCCTTTACATGGGTCTTTTTCCATGTAGGATAATAAGCACGGTAATCAATACCAAGCATCTTTGCGTGCTCTCTTTCGAAAATCGACGTCATCGTTTTCCGCCGCTCGTTTTTTGCCTTTCTCCGCTGCCATGCTTCTGCGTCTGCCTGTCGTTTTCTTTGTTTTGCGCAATCCGGGCAGTACATTGTGTTGGGAGAATCTGTTTCGATTTCCCGTCCACAGGCTTTGCATCGTTTTACCAAACCGACTCACTACCTTCCATTCCGATTCGCGCTCCCATGAAGAGAGCAAAAAAGATGCCGACAGGACATCCTGCCGGCACAGACAAAAAGAAAAGCCCTCCCCAAGAAAGGGAGGGCCTCGCCTCAGATGAACTCTGCGATTTTGATGCACAGCGCAGCCTGCGTCTGCGGGTTTTCCTTGCCCGCGTAATGGATAGTCACGGCGCCAGGCGTCTGCGAGTTGATGAATGCCACCGTGGCATTGTAATCGTCCGCATTCGCTACAAGGCGCTTTTCCTTCAAAAGAGTTCGCGTCATATTTTGTATAACCCCCACGATATGCTGCGGGTCATGTTTGATTGCCTGGGGCAGTCCGTCCGTGATACCGCCCGTTTCCCACACGATACAGGACATCCGGGGGTGTTCTGCCGGAGCGGGAGCCTGCGGTTCAGCCTCACCTGCCAGAGCCTGGTCCTGCGGGGCATCCTTGTTTTCGCCCGTGTAGCCGGGAGCACTGCAAACCATCGTCATGTACTCCTGATAAGCGAACTCAATCGCTTTTGCAAAGCATACGAGGTCGCCCGCGCTGATAGGGACAAAAATGGATTCGCGTTTGGCTCCAGAAACAGGCTGAATGCCGCCGGTCGAGGTCTGCTCGCCTGCACAGGTGAGCATACGCAGGACGTATTCCGACGCCGTACCACAGAGTACAGCAAATTCACGGAACGTACAGCTCGCTCCATCGGCCGACCGGGAAGCAACTGTGCCGCCCATAGAGGTAAAGAGCGGGTCCACGTATCTCTGCTGTTTCTCCGCAGCTTCCTTCTTCTTCATTTCGGCAATCTTTCTCAGCCGACCGGTCAGAATGAGGTAGCTCAGATTCACAGCGCCATCTGTGCCCGCCAGCTTAATGGCACCCTCAATGACAAGCTCCTGCTTACACTCGGGTTTGCCGGAATGCTTAACGAAGCTCAGGTGGATGCGCTCATGGCTCAGCCAGTCTTTTTTCATTTTACAGAAGGATTTCGCAGCCTGTACTTCCCAAAGATGTTCTTTCATGTTCTTGCTCCTTTATTCGATATTCGATTTCTTATGTACCCAGATTCACCGCCGCGTTGCTCCCGCAAACCCCAGCAGGCATACCAACCGAATTTGCAGTAGTGTTTCACAGGCGGACACAGAAAGGAAATTGCGTTGCCTGTATTCGTCCTCACCATCCCCGGTCAGGAACCGGAGAACGTCTTGATTATCCACGCCCAGCGTATCGGCCAGCCCTTGCAAAGAAATGCGTAAGCCGTCCATGAGAATGAATCCCCAACCGTTGACCCAGCAAATTTCATACTGGTGCCCGCGATGGTCAAATTTCCGCATACTATCGACTCCCAATGTTTATTTCAAAACAGAAAAAGACCCAATGCGAATCCGTTTTCGGGATACGACATTGGGCCTTTGATGTTTTGATATTTTTAGTATACGAACTTTTCGGGGCAAGACCAAATATCGGCGGAGCGGAACCGAAATTAGGCCTTATCGGTTAGAAATCGAACAAAGGTATCGCCATCACAGCCCCACAGAATGGTGCTGAGCACAGACAGGGCCCGGCGCTTTTTCACCGAAAAAGAATAAGTAGACATCCCGACCCGCTCTGCGGCAGCCTCGTCAGAAATTCGCTTCGGCTTCAGTTCAATAACCGTGCGAATGATGTCGTAATATTCCTGGCCGTTGACCGGGAAGGTCTTCACCATTTCGATGGCGCCGTTAATCAGCTTAATGTACTCGACAATCAAATATGCCTGCCGGTACTTTTCGTCGTGCTCAGTGATTTTGAGCATTTCCTCCTCGGATTCGCAGGCGAGCAGCCGCATGGCACGGTCATCAGAGTTCTGCGTGTGCCAAAGGATACGATTGTACTCGCGAAGCAGAATGTCGATGTTGTGGTAAATGAGCGACATTTCATCGTCCGATTGAACGATTCCAGTCAGCACATCGTCCACAAGACCGTCGATTTCTTTCCCCGCGCAATCGTATGCAAGCTCCATAGCAGCCTTAGCGTATTGATTGGTCATATACTTGGAAACATCGGCAGTCGTGTCGCCGAGCATAATTCCGAGGATGTTCGCATAGATTTCACCTTCCCCGGGAAAGTCTCGAATCTGCTCCACCAGATGCTCCAGTCTCCAAGTCAGCTTCCGGCTCGCCTCGAAATACCGCTTGCGGTTGTTCAGCATGAGCTTCGGTTCATACCCGGTTACATCAGACAGGGCTTTCTGCACATTGATGAGTCGCTGTGCGTTAGCGTCACTGGAACAGACTCGAGCCATCACTGCGTCGATGTCTTCCGCCTTTTGTGCCCACTTGAGCGCAGGATATACGGCAAAAGCTGTAACGATATCCTGCAAATCGGGATTGCTTGCGACCAGCTCGTTATACCGTCGCATGATGAGGACGGACGATGGATGCTGCGTAAATGAGCGCAAGAACACGAGCTCCGGCACATCCATCTCCATAATATTCTTGATTACATCTTTGAGCCCAACATTCGATACTGCACAACCTGCCATGTGGCTCGCCTCCCCTCAAAAATTATTTAAACAAGCTGTCTGCGACAGCCTGCGTATCTTCCCGGATAATCCGGGAGAGCGTGCCCATTGCCCGGATATCAGGGACAGTATCGCATACAAGCAGCGCTTTCAGCAGCGCCTGCCATTCCCTGCGGAATCGGACGCCCTTCCAATCGCCGTTAAACGCGAGCTGATAATCACACGCAAGACGTGTGCTATCGAAAAAGATTGTCACAGAGTCGTCTTTTTTGACGTACTCTTGAACGATAGTCGTGGCCGCGACCAGCTTGGCCCGGTCTTTCCCGAACCCGGCAAACTTGTGGCTCCACTCTCGAACACCCATTCGACCCTCATGAATTTCTGCGCGGACGGCGCTTCCTTTATATCCGAACGGGCGGCCGTCAACGGCACTCAAGTAAATCAGCTTCATCGAAAAAACTCCTTAAAAAGCAATTTTTGGCAATTTTGTTGACTTTTATGTGATTTTGGTGTTATGATTCAGTTAGTTCCTTGCCTCGGCAGCCGCATCACTTATTATATAAGGTTCATTGTGGTCCATTAAAGTTTTTGCAACGAAAGAAGGTTTCTCTCATGCCATCCTTAAACAGGTATATCTCCGATGAGGATTTTGCTCATCTTCTCGAAGATGCGAAGAAAATTCAGGAAACGAATCCTGAAATCAAACGAATGATTTACGAGCATATGGATTACACGCGCCGAAAATACAACTTCACCCAGAAAGAGTTCTCTCAAATTCTCGGCTGCAGCAATACCACATACAGCCACATTATGCAGGATAACCGGAGGATGAACGCCGACAATCTGTTGACATTTTGCCGGGTGTTCAATTTGGACATTACTACGGTCGTTGAGGAGAGCTATCTTCGGAAAGCCGATGCCGTTCTTCGTGAACTCGCTGTCTATCTCGCAGAGCTTTCAGATGACACTCTGGACTCGATTCAGACTGCCATTGAAGCCTCTAATGAAACGAGCCCACAAATTCGGCGTGGCGTCCGGCTTTTCGAACGTTTGCGCGAATCTGAAACACAGAAGGCCAAGCCACCTATCCGTCTGTTCCGGCGAGATTTTACGACCGAAGAAGAATGATAACGAAATCTTTAATCGAAAAAGCCCTCAGCGGAGAGTCTCCGCGTGAGGGCTTTTTTTACACTCCGAAAATAGACACCATAGCGGAAAAAGCGTCATCGCTCATTTCCGAATCAGCCAGGCTGTCCTGTTCATTTTCGGGTTCGATTTTTTCATCGCCCTGACTCGAGTTTATGATGACACCGGATTCCAGAAGGGTGAGGATTTTGTCGAGACTTCTTTGGATTTTTTCCGTCTCTGTCCGGTTCGAGTTCTCTTTGATAGCGCGTTCGACCTGTTCGGCAATATCCGCTCCAATATTCGGGGCGGGATTTTTTCTGTCCGATTGGCCCGAGAGATACGCCATCACGAGGTCGATTACAGTCGCCGTCTTTTTCTTGCCTTTTTCCATCAGGAAGTCGTAAACGATTTCCTGCCGTTTGTCATCAACATTGAAACACAGGTTGATGCGTTTCTCGGTCATTGCTCACACCCCCCTTAGCGGGCGGCGCGGCGGCGTTCTTTCAGCAGGCGGTTCGCAAACACTTCGTATCCAACCGCATTCGCACGAATGTCCGGAAGGACGATGATTTCCGAGCGGTTGATGGCCTTCTCCAGCGAATCCTGCATCAGTTTCGCACCGCCACCCATCAGAACAGGCAAGCTCAGCTTCAGGTCGATGCCATTATCCTGCAATGCGGCAACGATACGCCGAGCGTAAGTGTCCGCGACTTTCCGTACCATCTTTTCGATATCCGCGTTACCGATGGACTCGTGCCGAAGCGCCGCTTCAATCTGGATACCGTTGATGTTGACGGAGAACTCCTCGCGGATGATGGCGGCGACTTCGTTGTACAGGTGAATCACACCATAGTCAAGGCTCTTGAAAAAGCCCGGGTCGGGACGGCGATTCACAATACGGGCAATATCAAGGGTGTAACCGCCAATGTCGATGATGTAGGTCTGCGGAGCCTTCGTGACCTCGTTGAAGATGTCATTGGGGAAAATCGCCGCAAAGCCCTGCGCCGACACGCACACATCCTTGATGCTGACGTTGAAGCGGATGTTGTTGTAGGTATAGGAGAGGGCGGAACCGTCTCGCATAAAATAGCGTTTGAACTTCTCGCTCAGAATCTTCATATCGCTGGGCGGCAGGCCGATGGACAGGAAGATATCTTCATTGAAGGAGATTTTCTCGCGCTCGGCACTGCGCATGGCGGTCTTGAAATCCACCGAAGCGTTTCCGGCACGGCGAATGGCATCCTTCATTACCAGCTCCCGGGCAATCGCGGCCAGGGTCAGAATGAAATAGTAGTCGTCCACAATCTTGTCCTGGCGGTGGAATCCCTGAGACTCAGAGAAGGAATAGTAGTTCCCCTCAAAGAACAGAGTGTCGGTGGCGACAATGGGCGGAACATCCAGATGCCGGTTCAGCCCGGCGCTGAAAGGCTCAGCGTGGGCGGTCTTGATTAAACGGTTGCCAGTATCCACAGCTACTACGGTCATTTTTTAATTCTCCTCTTTTCTTTTTTCGACCCGAACCGGGCCCGATGTTGGTATTTATGTGAGCTGGGTATCGCCACCCCACAGACCGTCATCGTCTACCAGGGAGCGAATCCAGGACTCGCAGTTGATTTGCGTTGCCTTGCGGGCGACCATTTGGCGCCCATCACACAGGTTGACTTCACAGTGCTCGGAAACTCGAACAGCAACCCGCGCAAACTCAGCGTTTTTAGCGCTACGCCGCTCGCCGTTGCCGAAAACAGACACGCTGTTTACCAGCAGTTCCCGAAGGGTCTCATCCATATGAATGACGGCCGTTTTACATCCCATTGCCGCGATATCATTCATCATAAGAATTGCCCCTTCAAGCACAATGTCCTGGAAAGATTTTCCGTCCGTGACGACGACCTTGGGAGCGCATCCGTGGGAATCGTGGGCACGGTTCAGCATATACAGGTATCCAGCCCGGCCGCTTTTCCCTTCAGCTACGGCAAAGTAGCCAACTACATCGGCCCTAACAGAAGGAACCGTGTCGTCTGCATTGAGCCCTTCGAGAATTTCGTCGGTCTGCTTAGCGGCTTCCTGCACATCCTGCCCAGGGGTTTCGTTCGCATTCATGTCCGGTTCGATTTGCAGCTCCAGCTCATCCTCGGGCCCGGGTTCCGGCACAACCTCAGTGGACTCTCCTGCCATCTCAACAGGCTCCTTGAGGTCCACATCGTTCGTATCCGGAAGTTCCTCTTCCAGCTCAGCCTCCTGCTCTGCGGAAAAATCATCCTCGGCAAGAACGATTTCGTCCCACTCAGAATCGCGTTCGGTTTCTTCCTCCGATGTTTCAGAGGTTTCTTCTGTACGTTCCTCAGCCGCAGCCGGAACGTCTTCGGGTACGGGTCCCGATTCCATTGCAACATCGGTGCTTTCCATATCTGCATCATCCATAAGGATGTCCGGCTCGTTCGTAACCGCAGATTCATCTGCTGCCGGTTCTGTCCGTTCGTCAATGACGTCAGGAGCGTCAGAATCGTTTGAAGCCTGGTCATACTCGTGGAGCTCGCCTGCCCTGACAAGCGCCAGTTTCCGTTCGATTTCTGCCAGCTCATCATCCACTGCCGTATCAGCCACACCGGGCATCGCATCATCTTTTTTTGCGAAGAGCTTATTCAGGACACTGCGCTTCCGCTCATCCTCTTTCTTCTGTTGCTCAGTGATGCTCTGTGCCACGCTCTCTTTCGCCCGGCCGATGTTTGCAAACAGTTCGTTCATCTCGATGTTGGACGGACCGTAGCCCAAATCCTTCGGGACGCCAAGCCCCCGCGTTGGCTTTCGCCTTTCACTCATAGCATTCCCTCCCTCAATAATATCAATTTGTTTCCCTAATTATACCACAAATATGTATTATTAGCAAATTACCACGGCAGAAAAAAAGACGGCTCGCCTGCCGTCCAAAAATTATTCATCTGCCAAACAAAATACCCTACTATCAGGATATAATTGGATTATAGCATATCTTAGGTTCAAAGTCAAATGCAGGCCGCCATGAAATCTGTTTTAAACACAAAAAGCGCCCCGCAAAAAGCGGGGCGCGGAACTGGGTATCACTCGTTCTTCGACTCAGAAGTTCCCCAATCGAGGCCAGGGTCTTTCGCCCAATCGTAGGGCTTTTCCCGGCGGGGTGCGTTCTCCTGCATAACGCGGATGCGCTGGAGGTTGGGGCAGAAATTCAGTTCGAGTTCAAAAGTTTGCTGAAACATTAGTCTTTTCTCCTTCTTTTTTATGCTTTTTGTTAGGCGCAGTTAGCATTCAGGCGAGTTTCCTCGAACAGCTCACTGCACAGGATTCCATCGTTGGATAGTCGCTTTGCCAGATGTAGCGAAGCGGCTTCCTCGTCTGTAAGGTTGAGCAGCTCTTCCGCCGCACCGGTCAGATAAAACCAGCGGAAATCCGGGCGATAAATTTCCCGAACGAACACACGCAAAGTTACGGCGCTCTCATTGAGCCTGGCATTCAGCCAGTTGCTGCTTACAACCCATGCGCCGGCCATCCCCTCGCATGAATGGTCTTCCAAAACCCAGTTCCCCACGAATTCGTCCGGGATGTCGAGTTCGAAAACAATGACCCGTTTGTCCAATGAGCCACGCATAGCAGCAGTAACAAGGCCAGATTCAAAAGCTCGGGAGACTCCTTCCCCCTCTATACGGTCCACTGCATGCGCCCAAAAATATGTACTGCCATTGTCTGAACAATTCCAGACCGTTTCCTCATTGCAGCCAAAACCGTCAACGAGAATTTTCTCAGCGGCTTCCGCCGAAGTTCCGTGATAGAATTTCATGGTTTAGTCTCCTTCCCGCCGGGCGTCTCGTTCAACCGCCCGCATCATTTTCTCTCTTTTCTTTGACCGGATGACCCGCGTTGTCGGATTGACACCGAGCCATGACCCGCGCTGTTTCTGAGCAAGCGCTTTCTTCGCTTTTTTCTGCATTTTTTCGATGGGCACATATTTTTTCATAAAAAAATGCGGCGTCTACACAGCTTTTACAAGCCGGCAGGCGCCGCTCTCTCCTTTCTGGGCATGAGCCCATTTATTTTGATTTTTCTGCTGACACAAGTTTATGCCACGCTCAGTCTCGCAAGATTCGCTTCGTTCCCAAACACAGGCTCCACAATGGAGGCGTCGAGGGTAATCCCTGCCTGTTCCAGGAGTTTCTGAGCCGCACATTCAACAGAGACAGCTTTCCGATATGGACGGTCTGCCGTAAGTGCGTCATACACGTCCGACACAGCGCATAACCGGGCAATCAACGGGATGTCTTCACCAGAGGCCCCATTGGGGTATCCCGAACCATCCATGCGCTCATGATGAAACATAGCGGTATGGATGCAGGCTTCAAGTGCTTCATCGTACTGAGACGATTCTGATACATCCCGAACTTTCTTGTGAAGAAACCCTGCGCTGAGTGTGGTATGCGCTCGCATCTGAGCCCATTCATCCTCGGTCAGCGCAACATTCTTTTCAAGCAGTTCCCGGGGAACAAAGATTTTGCCGATATCGTGAAATGCGCCAGCAAGCCACAAAACATCTGGCTGCCATGTTTTAAATCGCAAATCACCGTTCCCAACGAGAATTTCCTGCATTCTCAACATATACTCTGCGACGCGGACGGAATGGTCTGCATACGAGGGCATAGAATTGTATAAATACTTTTTAACTATTTGCTGCGTATTTCGCATCTTCAACCAGACTCCCTTGCATCTATCTGCAAAAAATGCAAATCCGGGTCACTTTCGTTACCACGTGATTTGCATTCGACTTTTGTATACTCTTTAGTATACGGACTTTTCGGGGCGTTTCCAGCCTTCGGCCGGCATCAATGCTTAACGGGGTCGAGGCAGAGTAATTCATCACTAAATGTATCGTAGAACATGAAACTCTGTGTTCTCGCGCAAAACGAATAAAACATTCCGGAACAATTCTCAGGCACCGGCTGGACACATCTGGAAAATGTTATTGCATCCTCAACGGCCACCATGATACCCTCTTTGGGGTCAGAGAGCCTCAACGCCTGAATAGACAATTCATGGAGCGGGTCCCACAGACCCAATCGTACACCAGGTTGCCTTATCCGCAGAGAAGGCCGCAATGGAGCAACCTGCACAGGGTATGTTGCTATTTCTGCCCGCAGTGCCAATGCAGTTTCGACACCATGCTGCATATCGCAGGATGCGAAAATTCTTCCTGACGGTAATTCGGCACGAAGTAGAATTTCCTCTCCCTGGATTTCCAGCGCTGAGATTTCCGCGTCGCCGAACAGAAGTCGGAATGGAATCTCCTCCATCCCAAAAGGAATACAATACCCATTACTTTCCCAAGGGTCCTCCGAAGATAATCCGCGTATGCTATGGTATTGAAACTCTGGCTTTTGCCAAATTCGATACAGATGTTCCAACATCCTGAATCGGTCATATTGACAATTTTCCAAAAGTACCATAAATATGGCGCAGGAGACCCGCGACTTTTATCACGGGAAGAATGCGCCTTCAGCTCCTTTCTCTGGCAATTTGCAAAAAAGAAAGTCCGCTTGGATAAGCCGAGCGGACTTTCTCATGTCGGTTTGTTGGCGTGGGTTTCACACCCACGCGGTTCTTCGCTTTGGCAAGCGCTTACCTCCGCGACGAACTTTTCGCCTCAGAAAGCCCAAGCCTTCCTCGACGGCATCTTCCTCTGCCACAACGCCCCGGCATGGCAGCTGGTCCCTACTGGCTACTACGCGCTCTCTCATACTAACTGCGGCGATGAACCCGCAGCGGCACGACTTTGTCACGCATCCTGCTTCGAAAAGCTCCGGCCATCACCCCGACGCTTTGTCCGCTCTCAGCGAGCTCAGGGGCCTATATTGTATACGGGGATACGCCCCGGTATACCAAGAATTCAGCAGGTCTCAGTCTCTGCCCCGCTTTTGAGGTCGATGACCTTATTGAGACCGTTCTCCATCACGCAGTAGACTTTGGCTTCCGTGGTATTCAGGTATGCCTCGGAAACCCCGTGGGCCTTACTGACCCGCTTTTCCAGGTCGCTCAGCAACACAGTGGCGCCGGGCATCTCGATGTGAATTGCGGTTTTCTGTTTGGTTCTGGTAGCCATGACAACCTCTCCTTTACTCTTTTGCTTTGTCCGCACAGTCGTCCAGCAGGTCGTGAGCCATTGCCCAATCGAGCCGGAGCTTGCCACTGGGTACACGCACTGCCAGCCCACTAACGTGGGCAGAAATCTGCAACGCATTCAGGACAATTTGCTTCTGGATATCATCCAGCTCAATCGCCAGAGGCTCTACGTTGTCGGCATCTACTTCGAGAATTAAGCCGACGCTGCGAAAGATGTCGTTATTACGCTCATCCGGATTATAGCTGGAACCCGCCAAGGGACATTTATCCGCTACCGGACAATTCTCGCAATCTTCGCCGCTGTATTCATCTTCTTCATCATCGAAAGCGGCAAACGGACACTCGTCTGCCGCCGGGCAGTTCTCGCAGTCCATCTCATCACACTCATCAGAGTCGTCTTCACATGCCGCTGCAACGCTCATCATATCCTCGCACAGCAGTTTCAGCAGAATACCCAGACGGCCGGCGTCAAAATCGGCATCACCAGATTCCAGCAGAACTTTGCGCACAGCCTCATTGCACAGCACTTTGGTCGTCACGATATGCTGGAGCAGGATATCTTTGACCTCGTCCCAGTCGGGGCGCAGCTCGACAGTCCGGCCCAGCTCAATGGCGTCATAGGGCATAAGGTCCTCGAACTCGTGGGCGCGCTCAGGACACTTCTGAGCCTGATAAGCGGCCTCAACATTTTTATAGATAATGCCTTCGAAGGGAACCGGAGTGATGGCGTCGTTACGCAGAATAGCGTATTTACCTTCGAGGCGGATTTTATTTTTCATGTTTTGTCCTCCGTTTGGATTTAGTATGTTTTGAGAATACATTATTTGCTTATATTCTACGAACTTTTCGGGGATAATGTTAGTGACACTACTACTTTAACCATCCAGGTTTGGAAAAGGCTGCGGCGCTTCGTCAGCAGCAGCCGAAAACATAAGCTGCGAAATAAAATTCAGCTTGAGTTTCCCCAACACCTAAAAAGCCCCGTCTGGCAAAAAGCCAGACAGGGCGCGAATACTTAGTTCTGCCCAGCGGGGCGCATATCAATGATTTCTACTTGAGGGAAAGACCCGTAGACACTCTCGTTCATTCCCAGACACCCAATGACATCCACCCGAGCAGGCTCACCAATCTCCCGGTATCTCTCAGACAAGCCAAAACCAACCAGAGAGTAACCTTTTGCGTTGAGCTTCACATGCTCCCCATTCTTACCCATATACTTCATGTGCATTCCGTAACGGGGAATCAGAGAAACATTCTTCAACAGGAATACCGGCTTGGGATTGTGTGCTCCAAAAGGAGCGTATGCTTTCATGTTGCAAATCGTTTTGATGACTTCTTCAGGTGTAATCTCCACATCATAGACCAGTTTGTCCTGAGCAGAGAATTCCATTTGACCGATTTCTTCGTGCAGCCGCTTGCGGAATGCATCAAGATTGTCCGCGAGAATCGTAATGCCCACTGCGCCTTCATGGCCGCCAAAGGTTACGAGCAGGTCAGCCGCCTTAGACACCAATTCTTGCAAATGAACAGTACCGCCGTTCCGGCCGGACCCATGGATTTCGGGTCCATCTCCTGCAAACACGAATGCGGGCATATGATAGCTTTCTGCGATTCGACCAGCGATGATTCCGGCAATACCGCCCGGAACATCGGGAGAATACACCACAATCGGCGCCTCGGGATATTCGCCGACTTGTTCCGCAATAGACTGATAGGTTGAGTTTACCAGAGCCTTTCGCTCTTCGTTGATTTTTACCAACCGCTCAGCCAGTGCCGTCATATCCTTCTTATCCTGTGCGAGACATCCGCTCGAAAGCCGAGCCCCATCATCATGCAGCCGACCGGCCGCATTCAGTACAGGAACGAGTTTGAATGCGAGGCTGTCCTCGTCCACCACCGTAAACCCGCAGACGTCCATCAGGGATTTCAGGCCGCTGGTCACAAAGCGCTCGTTCATTGCATTCAAACCGTCACGAACGATAACCCGGTTCGCTCCGGTGAGCGGCATCACATCACCTACGGTTGCGATGGCCGCGATAGCCGCCAGCTTCCGCAGCAGCTCGATTTCGGATTCCGGAATCAGCGCCTGAGCCAGCTTATACGCCAGCCCACCACCGCAGAAGTCCTCAAATCCGTTCTGCTCCGGATGTACATGCGGATTCACAATGTAGTCCGCACAAGGCAGTGTTTCGGAAGGCAAGTGATGGTCCAAAACGATGACCGTCATATTCTTTCCTTTCGCCCGTTGGATTGCCTCATGTGCAGAAATTCCGTTATCAACCGTGATAAGCAGGCCATCGTCGGCCATAGCGTTTACCGCGTCCACAGACAGGCCATACCCTTCACTCATGCGCTTCGGCAACCGGGTCACAGGATGCACACCAAAGTAGTCGAACATCAAATATAGGATTGCTACCGAGCACACACCGTCTGCGTCATAATCGCCAAACACATTGATGATTTCTTTATTGTCGATGACCTCCTTTATTCGGATGGCTGCCTCAACCATATTCTCGATATCTTCGGGATAAGAGTCCGCAGGAGTTTTCAGCTCCTGAGCAGACATCCCAGAGCGGGCAGTTATTGCATCTTCCAAAGTCTTCGCATTCCCGCGTTTCACCCATTTGATTTCCATGCTCTTCTCCTTATATAAGTACGGCCCCGATGAACGGGGCCGCGTATTGGTTAATCGGACAAAAAGTCTTTCACAGCAGCAAGGCACTTACCTGCATCCGCCGGCAGAGCCAGACCATTCGCCTCACAGGCGTCCTTCAGGATATCCTCAGTGATTTCGCCGTTCTCTGCGGAAAACTCCAGCTCATAGAGCATATCGGCGTTTTGGGAGCACCAAGCATCCCAATCATCAACAGACGCATCCGGCTCCTCGCCCTCAGTCAAATTGCCGTGCGCGTCCTCTTCCGAGGTAAGCGCCGGAGTCGCGTAAGGGTCATGGTGCTCTTCGTAGTGTGCATACACACAGCAGTCCTTGCATTTTTCTTTTCCCCCGACACACAGAGGATACGGATTGTCCTCTTCGGGAACAAAACACTCCGGAGTGGATGCATCGCTCGGATTGGGCGAAAAAACATCCGGCTTTTCTTCAGTGACGGCTGCAGGAAGCGCATCCGCCCACAACAGCACGAACTGAGCAAAGCTCAGGTCATCCGGTGCCATAGCGTTGTAGATTTCACGCAGTTTTTCGGCGGAAACCGCGACTTGCTCGCCACGCTCATAGCTTTTCATGCAGTTCGCGTTAAGCCGGACGCCCATTTCATACTGAGTGAGGCCCTGTGCCTTACGCCAGGTCTTGATGAACTCTGCCAGGCTGGAGTATTTGCAGGGAGCGCACTCGGGAACCAAGGCTGCCGGAGCCGGCTCAGCGGAAATCTCCTCGCTACTCTTATCAGCATCCTCGGGACCGGGCGCAGGAGTATTTGCGCTTTCGGGTCTTTCCGGAAAGACATCCTTAAATTCTTCGCCGCTCTCAGCCACTTCTTCGACCATTTTGCTTTCCATATCTTCCATTTCAGCTTCCTCCTCATCGTCGTCAGGGAATGTGTCTTTCCAAGCATCCAGCAGCTGTTCCACCACTTCCGTGGCAGTTACGCCCTTGGCGGCCAGTCGGTCGGCCATCTCGTTGAAGACAACACCGGTATGTCCTTTAACTTTCACGAATTCGATATCAATTTTTTTGCGCATCTCGGCGATAAAGTCGGCGTACGCTTTCGTATCGGGTTTGTTTCGGGACCATTCACGGTTGCCCCAACGCCCAATGCCTTCGTAGTCATGATAGATACGAACAAGGTCGGCGCCATACTCGACCGCTTTCATCACTGCACGTTCTGCACTCTCGATTTCTCCGCCAATGTTACGAATGTCACGTGCTTTTGTGCAGGGGCCGTAGCCTTTTACAAGGCCAAAGCCATTACGCAGAAGGAGGTATCCCCAACCTGCTCGGCCATCAACATAGCTGCCGTCAACATACGCCTCGACCACACAATGATGCTTCTTTGCATTTTTCTTTTGCGCAGGATTCAGAAAAGCGCGGGCTTCTTCCAACGAGAAAAAGCTCTTATAAACTGCGCCAGAATATCCGTAGACATTATCGTTGCACTCATCCCAAGTATCATAGATACCCGGTTTGCGGCCAATCCGCACTGCATAATATTTTTTCTTTGCGTTCTCCATAATTTTGACCGCCTTTCATATTACCCTAATTATACCATATTTTACAACAAAAAGCAAATTTGCACATAAATAGAGGGCTTCTCCAAATGCATAAAAAGCCGGCAACGATTGTTGCCGGCCCAGGTTGCCAAATAGAACTCGGTTAGACCATGGCATTTTTAAATTTCCGCATTGCTGACGGAGCAAAACGCCCAGACTCCCCATACCCACTCAAGGTCTTTCCGCATTTCAAAACACGGAGAAAAACCACATATGGATTTACAAAGTACACGCGCTTAAAACTCAATACAGTAGTGATATGCACTCGCGACTCATAGCAGAAAAGATAGGCAAAAAGGTCCTGTTCCTCAATCCAAATCGCCAGTATATTGAACTTTTTTCCGTTGTCGCCAGCGTCATCCATCGCATCCAGAATCGCTTGACCAAGCGTTTCACTGTGTTCTGCGGCGCGAATGACATCTGCCATCACAATTTCGACATAGCTCGTGCCAAGGCGTTCTTTTGCTCGACGCATCAGGTGGACATCGGCCGTAAAAGCCACAGGCACGGCGTCTTCGCTCATTGCGCCAAAAAGCGTAAGCATCCCAGCATCGGCGTTTGCCTTTGCCTCTGCACAGAGTTTTTTAAGAACGTATGGAGAAAAAACCGTTTCGTCGTTACGATACATTGAATACTTTTGATACATACTTGTACCCTCCTGCCCATAAAGCGGGCTAATTTATTATTCAGGTTTGCAGCTCCTTAATTTCGTCTCCGAAAGTCAAGCTGCCGTCGGCGTTGAGCCGAACCCGAAAATCTGATTTACGGACCTTAATGGGAAGCCGTCGTTTGCCTCGAACCATCTTGAGACGATAGTCGTCCGGGCCTTTGTGGAAAAAATAAATTTTCCGGCCGGCGACATCGTAAAGAACAATTTCTGCTCCCACGGCCACATTGAACTGGTCCAAAAACTTTTTCGTGATTATCTGCATTTCTTCCTCCCAAGATTGTCTATGTAAACGGAAAAACAGAATGCAAGCCGCACATCACTCAGCGCACGACTTGCATTCTGTTCCGATAACGATATTTTATTGAGCCCCAATCAGCTCCACTTGAGTTTCCGCGCATACGGAATCGCGGCCCGGACTTTTTTGCAATCCAGATAAGCTCCCGTACCCGGTTTCGGATTCTTGTGCCGTTTCAGACACTGCTCCATCTTCTGAAGAGTGTTGAACCCGTATCCGGCTGCCGCCAGAATCTCCTCAGCGCCCTCAGCCTTTATCGCCTTGAGCGTGTCGGTTTCGATGTTGCGGCCACCCGGGAAAGGCTGGCGTGCAGCGATTCGGCAGAGAGGCAGATAGCCTTCAACGAATCCCCGAACGTTCCAGACTTCATATCCGAGAGGCACAAAATCCACGACGGTGAACTGATATTCACCCCAAATCAGCTTTTCCATAACTCATTCCTCCTGCGGCCAAGTGGCATCCCAAGAACCTTTGCATTCCTTAAAGCGAGCCACCAACTCATCGACGGTCAAACCATCGGCTTCTTCGTCGGTCTCGGTGAATGCGGTGTCAGGATACAGCTCGAACCAAGGACCATCATCCTCGTTCACATTTTCGAAACGACGTTCGGGTAGGCCGACCTGGCTGGGGATAAAGTTATCGTTACAATCCAGGCAATCCCGGATGGTATCTTTTTGCTCCTGAGAGATTTCTCCCTCCAGAACGACCCGGGTCCATATTTTATAGTTGCTACCGTCCCGGTAAAGATATTCCATGATGGTATTTTTCATCGTCAACCCTCCTGGGTTTATTTCTTTTTCCAAAGGGTTTTTCCCTTATAGGAAATTCTCAGAATCGAACTGAACGGCATATCGCTGTGCTCATTGCCTACGGCCTGGGCTACCCGGCGCCGCTCAGACTCCGGCGAAATACGCCAGAGCGAAAGCATGCTTACAGAAGCGCCGGAATCGTAGCTTGAAAAAGCCCTGCCTTCGATTTTGGTATTCGACACAGAGCCATCTGCACACAGAAACTCAACGCTGACATTCTTCGCATTCATTTTGCGAATAGCATCCATCACATCCTTGCGGATATGTTCCACGCAGTTCTCGTCCATCTCGTAGCTTTTAATACGCGAATTGACCGCGATTTCATAGGACTTCTTCCACAACATGTCATCGCGATTGGTGCGTTCCGAATACCGAACCGGAGCGGCCAGCCATTCGGCAGCAGCCTTCTCTTCCCAGCCCGGTGCCTCGCAAAAGCAATCGAGCAAGATGTCAGCCGGCATCTCGGAACACAGCTCATCGAACTGCGCTTCTTTCCGACGCCCGCCATCAATATAGCGGTACTGGGCCTCGCGCTCCACACTATTCGCGTAGCTGAGAGACAGCGGCGGAATCGGGTCCGCCTCAACCATTTTTTCTGCGGTTTCCAGGATTTTCCGAGCGGCCTCACGGGTCAGCGTCGTAAAATCGGTTTCAACTTCTTCGGGCACACCATCCAAAATGTTTCGGAAGTGATAGTTCGGCAGGATAATTCGGCCGGTCTTCCGATTGACAAATGCCGCCAAATCTGCCTTTTCCTCAAACGAGAATCCGTACTTCTGTACATCATCGCGGTTCTTGGCGGCATCGACATAGTAGACGACAGAGACATCCTCGGTCAGCGTGAACAAGGTTGCCCAGATGACCCAATTTTTTGTGGCAAAGCGAATTTTCGCAGACGCTCCATCTGCGAGCAAAAAATCGTTTTTCAAAGTTTCAAAATCCATAAAACACCTGTACCTTTCCTCATGTTTTTTCGAAATTATGTATGTAAACAAAGAAAAAACGCGGATACCGCATCACTTCCGTGACACAGTATCCGCGTTCTATTCTTTGATAAATGTATTATATGCTACTTTTCGGGGCAAGCGTTAGCCCTGGTTTCAATCGCTTGTTTTTATCGCTTGCCAAAAACAAGCGATATGCAAAAAGAATCGAGCCAGAGCATCCCCGAGCATAATCCGCAGCTCATTCTATAAGATTTAATTACCTTGGAGGAGCTTTTTCAGCTCCTCCTCACTCACTTCATATTCGCAAGCAAAGCCATCGTATGGGCTCCATTCGATAACATAAACATCTGAATTCTTTTTCCAGATGTCTACATCGACCATTCCATATGCCCAGAAAAGACGTATGGTCGGATGTGAAAGCAATTTACGGATATCGTCCTTCACTGTACGGTTACAAACACTGATAGTATTCAAGTGAGCACCGCTTTCACTCTCCACATCAAACGAAAGATACTCCATCTTGTCAGCGTATGCCACATTACGAATTTTGCATTTTTGGTAATAGTGTAACTGGCCTGTATGCATACACTTATCCTCCCCATCTCTGGCATCAGCCAATCATTCCGCGAAGGTCTTCCTCGGAAATCACCGTGATTCCCAGCGAAATGGCTTTCTCCAACTTGCTGCCAGCGGCTTCACCGGCCAACAGATAGTTCGTCTTTTTGCTTACGCTGCTGGAGACCTTACCACCATTTTTCTCGATGAAAGACTTTGCCTCATCCCGGGACATCCCCGGAAGTGTGCCAGTGATAACAAAAGTTTTTCCGGTCAGTTTCGCATCTTGCACCTGAACCGTTTCGTGGTCCATGCGCAAACCGGCACTGCCCAGCCGCCGAATCTCCTGGCGCATTCCCTCATCATTCAGCATATTCGCGATATCCTGTGCAATGCCAGGGCCAATGCCATCTAATTGGGAAATTTCTTCATAGGCCCGGCGGGCACGGAACAGCTCCTCAAGACTTCCATAGGCTTCCAGAAGGATACGAGCCACATGGCCGCCAACATTTTCCCAGCCAAGTCCTTTTAGGAGGCGCTCAGCCGGCTTGCCTTTGGATTTTTCCAAAGCAGCCATCAGAGTATTCGCGATTTTCTCGCTGTCACCGCAGGCACATACCAATTCCCACCGGGACAGATAATACAGGTCGGCCGGTGTACGCACCGCCGTCCGGGTCGTGTCGATTCGGACAACGCTTTCAATGGGGATTTCACGAACATTGCCGTTCCCTTCCTTCACACAAAGCAGGCCCGTTTTCTGCATATCCCGAATATCAGTTTCAGAGACTTTGACGCCACTGAGATAATCAACCTTGCCATCAAAATCACTGCACAACAGATAAACGGTCGTATCCAGATATCGCTCGAAAATCCGTGCGGCATTCGCTCGCTGCTTGGCGGTATATTCGCCCTGGAACCAGCCGGGGTGGAAATCGTCCATCAGGACTTCCCTGTATTCCCCTTCTTCAGTTTCAGCGCACAGAGCCTCAATGATAGACGGCCCAAGGCCTTTGATGTCCATGCATTCGCGGGATGCAAAATGGATGATACGGTTCACAACCTTGGCGGGACACTCTGCATTGGAGCAATACAGGTCTACGCTTTCCCCGTCTTTCTGCATCCGGCGTTCCACCGGGGCACCGCAGACAGGACAGAATTTAATACGAAACGGGACCGTTTTAGCCGGGCGTTTCTCCTTTTCAACCATAGTGATTTTCGGGATGATATCGCCGCTCTTGTGAACGACAATCGTGTCGCCGATACGTACGTCCAAAGAGTCGATAAATGCCTGATTGTGAAGTGTTGCTCGAACGACCGTTGTGCCTGCAAGGCGCACCGGGTCAAACTCGGCCACCGGCGTGATACGGCCAGTTCGGCCAGTCTGCAAAGCGATATTCCGCAGGACTGTCGATTTTTCTTCGGCAGGATATTTGAACGCAATAGCCCATTTGGGACTCTTAGTGCGTTCTCCCAGTTCGCGACGCTGACGCAGGCTATCCACCTTCACAACAGCACCGTCAATGGGATAACCCAAATCGGCTCGGCCGTTCCCAATGTACTCGATTCCGGCCAACACCTCGCGTTCCTCGTGAGCCCAGAAAGCATTTGCTGTTACAAAGCCACGCTGTTTCAAATAGTCCATCTGAAACCAGTGAGAACCATTCATGTTCATGGCATGACCGACATCAGCATCTGAATCCTGCACATTGAAAATGATAACCTGCAAATTGCGTTTGGCGGCAAGCAGGGGGTCAGATTGGCGCAGAGTGCCAGCCGCACAGTTGCGGGGATTGGCGAACAACTTCTTCCCAGCGGCCAGCTGTTCCTCATTAGTACGTTCAAAATCAGCCTCGGACATGAAGCACTCGCCACGAAGTTCCAGATGGTGAACATCCGTTTCGATTCGTTTCGGAACACTATTTAGGGCAAGGACATTTTCGGTCACATCTTCGCCCATATACCCATCGCCGCGCGTACTCGCCTGAATGAGTACGCCATCCTCATATACGAGGGACAAGCTCAAACCGTCGATTTTCCGCTCCACAGAAAACGCAGCATCCGGGAAACTTGCCCAGATATCCTTTAGGAAGTCCTTTACCTCCTTATCCGAGAAAACATCCAGCAGAGACAGCATGGGGACCTTATGTTCGACCGGGATACCAAGTACCCGTTTACCGCCCACAACCTGTGTGGGGCTGTCAGGAGCGACCGCTTCCGGATTTTCAGCTTCCAGACGGCGCAGTTCGTGCATCAGAGCATCATACTCCTTATCGGTAACGAGCGGAGCGTCTTCGTTGTAGTACGCATCGGCATATTCTTTGATTTTCTTACGCAGTTCATGGATATTCATAGCTGTTTTCTCCGTTATTTTTTAATTTGAGTCTGAACCATCGTGCTTGCACAAATGGTTTTCACTTCTTCCCAGCGATTTGCAAAACTATCGGGGTATTCAACCGCCGGGGTTTCTTCCAGCTGCTCGATGATTCCCAAAAGTTCCGGCAGCTCAATCGCTCGATGGGTTGCGGGAAAGTCGGGAAAATTCAAATTGCGCGCCGTTAAATCCATGCTGGGAGTCATTTTGATTTCAAGTTTGCAGAGGCCGTTATCGAAAACAATCGCATGGTCTTCGTTCATATACAGGTATCGAAGCAGGATTTGGATTTCATCAAAACCCCGGGTCAAAATATCCCTGGTACGAAACGAACTGTAAACCGCGCGGTCGTACTGAGCCGTACAAGGCTTTACTTTTTCCATAGAGTATGTCCTTTCATTTTTCTGGCGCTTTCTTCTCCCGTTTGAAGGCCGAGGAAGAATGCGCCAGAGTTTTTACTCATTCGATATTTGCAATCGACTCCAGATAGCAGTTATAGTAGGTGTAACGCCTTCCGTTGTAATCAAAGACTACATACCCGCCGTCATTTCCCTCAATATCAATAACGCCTGTATAGGTGCGGATGACTTCCCCATCCGCATTGAGAATATTGATGGTTCGTTCAAGCCCATTGTTGATATTACTCTGCTGGTCGATAACTGCTCTGCGACCCTCAGCCGTTTCAGTATAATACCAATGCAAACCAGCAAACGCACCTATAATGAGCGACCCGGCGACCAAAACTACTCCCAGACTTGTAAAAATCCGCTTTTTACTGCGAGCCATATTTTCGTTCACAAAGAGAAACGCCACAGCAGTAAATACAATTACGCATGCGGTGACGATACCGAAAATAGCCCAGCCTTTAATAGTCATAACTTTTCCTCCCAATCTCAGAATTTTAAGCAGATGATTTCGTCGAATCCTTCATCCAAAGATAAAGGCTCATGGCACAGACGCTGAAACATCCGTCGAATGACATGCTCAGGAACATGGCGTTCCCGTTTCAGATTGTTTTGCAGAGCTTTTTCCAGCGGTACATCAGCAAGGACGGCGACTTTTGTCGTCCCGGTCGGTGCGTTGCGAAGAGTCTCCAGTCGGCTATTCAAGGAAACGTGGGTAGCATCCGCGATAACATCTCGGCCGGCGGCCAAAGCCAAACGGATTCTCTGATGAAACTCAGCAAAAACCATTTTCGGGGATTTCTGCACCTTTGCAGAACCAAAGAACTCTTCCCGAATTGCATCGGAACTTACAACAACAGCGTTTTTCTGATGACTCGCCCAGGTCGATTTTCCCGAAGCGGGAATCCCCACCATAACATACAGCGTAGGCATTTTACAAATCCTCCTAAAATTATGTACTTTCAAAGAAAAATGCGGATGCGCACCACTTTCGTGACACAGCATCCGCATTTGATTCTTTGATGATGACATTATACCCTGTTTTTCGGGGCGAGCGTTAGCTCTTCGCAGCTTCTGCCCGGGCAGCTTCGACCTCGGACTGCGCTTCGGCTATATTCTCCCGCAGCTCCTCTTCAGACATACCGACGTCATTTAGCATAAAGTCCACAAAATCCTCGTTTTCCATCAGGTCGTTTGGCTCATCCGCTTCGGCCAACCATTCGACCATTCGGTCTTCGATTCCATCCGGCACAGCAGTTTCGGACAGAGCCGACTCAAAGTGTTGGCTCTCATCAGCATTCGCGGCACTCTCTGGCGTCGGAACGAACTGTTCCGAATCGGCACTTTGCGAGATAGCGGGCGCAGGAGGATATTCGTCGTTTTTCGTCCGCTGGATTTGCAAAATCGCCGTCCCAATAGATAGTCCGCAGAGGGCCAGGATGACGATGAATCCAGATATGGCCTGAGTTTTTCGGGGTAAACCGTTAAACCACGACACAAACTTTTTCACACAATCACATCCTTGATGATTCCCAGCACAAATAAGTGTGCCGGATAATAAAGATATAAGCAGGACCGGAGGACCTTCGGCTGCCTTCCCTGTTTCCCGCTGTATGCCAGCAGCAGCGGAATCGCCAAAAGGAATCCAAAATTTCGAATAGCTATCGTTCCCGTTAATCCGAACATAAAAATGGCGTACGCTACGCCTATCAGAACGAATGCCGTTATCATCAAAAATCGACGCTTAGGGCAATTCTTGAGAAGGTCGAAAAGAATTGTCCATAGGATTGCGCACCATCCCCAATCGCCTATCAAAGAGCAGATGAGAATACAAAAGAGCATAAGCCCTCTTATCGAACTGGGCACGTTGTCCATATGAATCGTACAAAGGGCAAAGAACGCAAGAAGAAGTGTAAAGATTGCACTCGATATCAGATATGGCGTTCCGAAAGCGAACGAAAAGGCAAAATGGGAAATGACCGCCGAGACCCCAAGTCGGAATACGTATTTTCCTCTGTCCTTTGTATACTCGAATCCGTCCGCGAGAAACCTGGCAAAAAGGGGCATCGAAATGCCCCCCGTCAATAGCATGATTTCCCGAATAGTTCCATTCGCCAGAAGGATTCCTGCTGTATGATTCAGAGTCATACCAACGACGGCAGCCAATTTTAGTTCCGCCTGAGAAAATCGTGGCTTAATCACCAGCACTCTCCGTCTTTTTGTGAGAAGCTGGACGGCGGGCATCGTTCACGGAGACAAGAGCAAGCATAAAGATACCCAATGCGGCTCCGAATCCGGCGCCGAGAAAGAAAATCAGAATTTCCATGACTTAACCTCCGTTCTCCGGTGCGGAAATCTCCGCGCCATTTTCAACTACCTCGTTCTGGATAACACTGTCAGCGGTTCCGGTCACATTGGACGATGTACCCTCACTGGACGGCTCATGTGCTCCTGCATCCAGCATTCCCTCGCCAGGGAAACCGGCAATCATGGTGTCTTCGCCATCCAGCTCGTTCCGAGCAATGATGTCCTCGGCGGATGCACTATTGGGGTTGGGAGTGGGCGTCGGTTCAGCGATTTCATCTTCGGGAACTACGATGGCCCCCGTTACGTTCCCCTTTTCGTCCAAGAACCCGCCGTTCAAATACAATTCGAACAGAGCCTTGACCGAATCAGCGGCATTCAGTTCGTTTTCGGTGCCATCTTCTGCGGAAACCGTTACCATAGAGCACCCGTTTTCATTTACACGAAGTTCTACGCCGTCAGCTCCATTGGACTTATCCAGCTCAGTCGCCAGATTTTCCAACGCTTTCTGCATCTCGCTTTCGTCCAGAGACACATTCTTCATAGAGGCACCGGGGTTTGCTCCATCCATCGGGTCCACAGAAGAAGACTCAGATTTGACACCGTTCGGGTTGGAGAAGAAACTGCCGCCCACATACGCGACGCCACAAACAACCACAATGGCACACAGAGCCACAGCAGCGACTACGATGTTCTTTTTCATAATAAAACCTAACCTTTCGTTTTAAGAAACGGCCCCAGCGAAAGCTGAGGCCGTCGTTTTATGTTTTCAAGGAAATTATTTTGCTTTCTCGGCGGACTCAGAGGGTTGAGAAGACTGGGTTGTCTCATGCGTTTCGGTATCTTTGGGGACGAGGGTGGTGCTGTCACCGTCCAGTTCTTCGCCGATTAGAACGATTCGTCCGTTCCAAAAACGTTCGTCACAGGTAACGAGGAAAAGATACCGTCCGTTCGGGTCCCGAAACAAATCATCTTGATAAAGAAAGCACTTCTCTTTTAAAATTTGCAGCATCGAACGGGTCTCTTGCGCCCCAGGCTTATTTGCCCATTGCTGGAGATTGACATAATCCGTGTCCGTGGATGAGCCGGAAATAATCATCGCGCCAAACAGGCGGAAAATGTGTGTTCCGGTCTTGTCCTCCCACCGAACAATATTGTTTTCCTCCATGAACTCCTTATTGCGGTACTTATCGAATTCACCAAACATGGTGTCGTCCCGCATATGATGTCCATAGATAATCAAATTGCCGCCAGAGTCCATATCCACGATGGAATCCATAAACAATGTCCCAGCCGTAGCGTGTTCTCCGTAGATATCGGTTCGAAGATATTCGTTATTATCTTCGCCCTGCACCACAGGCCCATCCGCTGTTGTTCCATATACAGTAAGCCAGCCGACGTAATCTGGATTGATGGCGAGCATGCCCTTTGACCAGTCCTTTTCTTCCTTGGCCATCAACCGAAGTTCCGACAGCTGGTTTACTGTGTGGCGCGTTTTCCATGTATCATAGAGCCTTGTCCCGGCTGCCGCGCTGAAACCGAGGAACACAATGAGCAGAAAAACGCTGAGGACTTTGCATACGTTACGAAACAGCTTTTGCATGTCCGCGCCGGTCCGCAAAAGCGTATTTGGAGACGGTGAGGAATCCAGCCCCAGTTGCAAGCGCAGCGAGAACCAGAGTGGAAGTGGGAACTCCCTCGTCGCCCATCTTGGGAATATCCTGTTCTACGATATCCGGTGGGATGTACATAAAGAACTGGGTCCCAATTTCCGGGTCCGTGTTGGTGGCCTGGTCCACTTCTTCCGACACAGTAGCCTCGTCAGGTGTCGCTTTGTCAATCGGCAGTTCTTCTGCAAATGCAGGAACCACTGCGCAAGAGACGGTCAGTGCGACCGCAAGGACGATGCCGGCAAGCCGTTTTTTTCGCAATGCCATAGTTTTCACCCCCTGTCTACATCGAAAAATTAGCCAAGGACAGTAATCGTGATGTTAGCGGATGCCTGTCCGACCTCGATGTCAGTTTCAGGGTCATATGCCGTAAACAGTGCGGTCGCTTTATACTCGCCCGCATCGAGGTCAACTTCGAGTTTGTCCGAGTAGATGTTGGAATTGATGGGCATGGGGCCAGAATGGTAAATCTCCTCGCCGGTATCATCCAATGTAATTACAACACGCTGCTCGTACAGGTTGTTGGGATGGTTTTCGATTCTGAGGTCGCCCTCGGAATCTCCGGTCGCAAATACAGGACTCGCATTGATAGAGATTTTCAGCTCGCCCTCCTGAACGATTTCGTTCAAGGCCGCCAGCTTTTCCTCGTTGCTCTTGTCCTCCAGCTGTCCCAGTTTTGCTTTGATTTGCTCCTCAAACTGGACCGCATCGCTCGGGTGCGTGTACTGATACACATAAACACCGCCGATTCCCACCATCAGCGCCAAAACGATGACTGAAATGATAATCAGAATTTTCTTGCGCTTCTTCTTGGGCTTCGGTGCGGTCCCGTTCTCGGTTTCCACAACCAGGGTGTTCTGATTCTGTTCGTCCATAATCGTATATCTCTCCTTTTCTAAATTGGCCGCCCTTAAAAATAAGAACTGCCTCACAACGCATACGCGCTATGTACACGCTCAGAAAAATTTCCGAGCATGAAACCCTTATCTGTAACAGAAAGCGCCACCGGCGGCAGGATTCCGGCGGCGCCTGCTGTTTCGTTTATTGGGTTTTGATTTGGCACCCTATATTGGGCGCGACGTCCTGATGAACGGACCGCCGATTACTCGGCTACTTCGCGGTTGCTTTCCACAACGTTGCCAATATCGGTAGAAGTCTCGCCGTCGCCGGTCTGGAACACCGGGGTCAGAGTGTAGTTCACCTTAACAACACTGGTGCAGCCAGCGTCGTTGACGTTGCCGCCGGCCATCTGTGCCTTGGTGATTACGGGAAGGGTGGTGGCGTTCTCGGGCTTCACAGAACCGTCTTTCTCAACAGTCTTGGGGGCATCCAGGAACCAGCCGTTTTCGGTGATGTCCATTTTGCCGCTGCACTGAGACAGGTCGATAGCGGAAGCATTGGAGATAGCGGTCTTGGGGGCGATGCTCATTGCCAGCTCACCGCGCTTCAAAGCGGAAACACTGGTGCTTACGGGCTTCAGGCGCCAGGTAGCGGGCTCAGCCTGGAGCTCGGTAACTTTCAGGGCCAGGCCCTCGTCCACAGACTGCTCGCTCTCGTTGGAAACAGCACCAACGCTGAACTCTTTGCCGAAGTTGAAGCCGTTGTGGATGAAGTCCTCACTCAGAGGATGGCTCGGGTCGATGGCATCCACAGTCTCGCGGAACGCATCGTCGTCCAGAACGCCGGCAGCCTTGAAGGTCCATTCGCCGTCGATGAAGATAACGTAGCACTCGCCGGAGGCGTTGATGTTCTTATCTTCGATGACCAGATAGTTCTCCGGCTCCTGCCAATCCACATTGGGCTTGCCGGTAGCGGTGAATGCGGGGTTGCTGTACCAGTAGGTGTAGGAACCGGTTTCCTCATCGTAGGCGATGGAGTACAGGGTCTCGTCGCTGTGGTTCTCATCGTAAATCTTCGCCATATGGGTGACTTTCACGATGTCCAGAATGGAAGCGCTGGAGGCCCGGTTGATGGTGGACATGTTCTTCAGCCGGTAAGCGTCGGAATCAGGGGTCACGACGTTGCCGGTCCCGCGAAAGCCATACATACACACGTACATGGGGACAGTGGCGTTCAGCTGATAGGTGGTTTTGGTGCCCACCGTGATTTCGTAGTCCACGCGCTCATCGGCGGTGCCGGCCTCCACCTTATCCTCTTCGGTGGTGCCATCGGGGTCGATGCCGTTCTCGATGTTCAGGTAGAACTGAGTCCCCATGGTGGGGTCAGTATTAGTGGCCTTATCCACATCCTCGGATACGGTGGCACTGTCGGAAGTGCCGTGATACCAGGTGTAAGTACCATTGCCTTCGTCGTGGCAGTCACTCAGGGCAACGAAATGCACTTCGCCATCGGAAGTCGCATAAATGCCGTAATCAACGTTGCCCACGTTGTACTCACTGCCCTTGATGTACTGAGACGGAACGGCCTCCCAGCCGGTGCCATCATCACGGTCGGTGTAAATCACGCGGTCGCCGCTGATTTTGTAGAAGGTCTTCTGACCGATGGGGGTAACGACCTTGGTGGGGCTCATACCATCATCAGGATGAGCCTCGATAACCGGATTGGGCTCAGTCATGTCCTCGGCCGCGAAGGCGGGGACGGCGGCGCAGCTCAGAGCCATAGCCACAGCCATTGCGCACGACATGGCGCGTTTGAAATTCTTCATTTGGTTTTCTTCCCTTCTGTGCCCGGCATGCTACCGGTTTTATTGTTCGAAATGCAATACGCGGCATAAACCTGCCGTTTTGTCGCGCATCAGCTTTCGAACAATATTGTATGTACTTTTCGGGGAAAGAAAAGAGGGCGCGGCGGTTCGATTCCTCGGTTTCCGCTGGCGGCTCTCCCAGGTTTTTAATTTACATACCCACAAGGGGGCGACTCACTTTTAATCAACGCGAACATCTTGTTAAATACATTTCGATTCGCGCACCCGTGCAGGGGGCTTTGTGATAGCTTTTGACGTTTTGATTCACGCACCCCGCGTGAGATACGACGCCACCATCAATGTAATATGTCGTATGTGGTGGATGTTTGTTTCAACTCACACGCCGCGTACAGAGGCGGCATGTAGTCTGCGTTTACATCTGCAAATGATTGGACATTTCGATTCGCGCACCCGCGTAGGGTGCGACGGATGGTGCGATTGTAGGTCCCGCAATTTCGATTCACGCATCCGCGCAGAATGCAACCATCAGCCGTTGCGACCGGCCACGCTTTTTTGCCGTTTCAATTCACGCACCCGTGTGGGCGCGACTACTTGCATGTTACTTTCGATTCGCGCACCCGCGCAGGGTGCGACCTTTCTTTCTTCAGCCGCCGCCCGAACTCCGCATGTTTTGATTCGCGCACCCGTGTGAGGTGTGATGGGAATGTCTCCATGATGAAAACTGCAGTAATATCATTTCGATTCGCGCACCCGCGTGAGGTGCGACCATGGCCTTGAACGCCCTGAACGGATTTTTGAGGATTTCGATTCGCGCACCCGCATAGGGTGCGACCCAAATCATCCGCGCCTAACACGAGCTCTGCTGGTTTCTATTCGCGCACCCGCGAAGGGTGCGACCTTCTCCGGGAAAGCCGGGGTAACTGCGGGGTCTATATTTCGATTCGCACACCGCGCACTCGTATGAGGTGCGCTAAGACCAGAGGAGCTATTATAACCTACTTTCCGGGATTTCAATTCCCACACCCATGTTTGGGTGCGATTTTTGCCACAGAGGCCTTTTTATGGTGATTTCGATTCTCGCACCTGCGTGAGGTGCGACTCCAATCTGGCAACAGGAAGTTTTCGATTCACGCACCCGCGCAGGGTGCGACTTCATCATCGAATAGGGCTGGACGGACATCCACATATTTCGATTCACGCGACCGCGTGAGGTGCGACGTTTCAACTGCTTGATGGGTTCATCCTTTTTACATTTCGATTCACACACCCGCGTGAATTTGCGCACCTGTGCAGGGCGCGACCATGCGCTCGCGGAGGACATCGTGTGGTTGTCGTTTCGATTCGCGCACCCGCGCAGGGTGCGACAGCGGCGGCTCATCAACGCAAATCGCATTTGCCACCAGATTTCGATTCGCGCACCCGCATGAGGTGCGACGTCAAGTATAACTACTTTTCGGGGCGAGCGTTACTATTTCGATTCGCGCACCCGCATGGGTGCGACGTATTCCAGCAGCAGCCAGAAAGAAGAAAGCATTGTTTTGATTCGCGTGCCCGCGCAGAGTGCGACCCGGGGCATCTTTACCCGTGTGAAGGTTTGTGCGTTTTGATTCGCGCACCCGCGTGAGGTGCGACTGCGGCGGGCATCAGAGAGCAAAGCCTTACCGCCGATGTTTTGATTCGCGCACCCGCGTGAGGTGCGACGCTTTGCGCCCCTTGGGGTAGGCCGTCCGTACACGATTTCGATTCGCGCACCCGCGCAGGGTGCGACTCCATATATTGCGCAACCCGACAACTCAAAGCACAACATGTATGCTTTTATAACACGATTTTACTTTGGGATTGCATTGACACAAGTCAAGATAAGTGCGAAGAGACCAGCACTTTTCTGTTCGCTGTCCCTTCGCACTCAGAACAAAGGTGGTGATGATTATATTTTGATTCACGCACCTGCGTGAGGTACGATTTTATACCAAGATGCGCCTTTTCGATTCCCGCGCCCATACAGGGCGCGAGGGACATCGACCTTCTGCGTCTTTTTGATTCGCGCACCCGCGTAAGCTGCGATAACTCAAACAACAACATGCATTTTTACGTTCGGGGGCAGTAATTCACCGCGCACCCCGACCTCGTAATCCTCATACCGGCTCGGTGCATCCATCCCATTGCAGAGCTTTACATCCACAGTGTCCATCAGCGAGGACAAGTGCGCTTTTCCGCGAGCAGTGGAATGCTCGAACACGACCAGCTTTCGTATAGTCATCAGACCACGGGCGGCGCTCTGGTCTTCCTCAAACATCCACTCCAGGGCTTCAATCAGCAAACTCATGTCATCCGCAGAGAACCCAGTCTTCTTTGCGACCTCAGCGGAAACCCGGATAACACCCTTGTACAGACCATACGGCACAATCCAACGGTCGCCCATCGTGCGATTCTTCTCATCCTCGTTGTCCTTGGTGGCAACACAGCGGGTCAGGGTCAGACGCTCCGGTTCGATATCGTGTACACTGTCGCAAAACGTGACCTGAACGGGTCCGCGAATCGCAGCAGAGTATGCGGTGTCAGAGAACAGGGTGTTGACGGCGCCAAAAGTGCGGACATCGAAATACCGGGCGCACATGGCATCATGCAGCTCTTTGTCCTTCTCTTTGCCGGAAATCTCTTTTTGCCCCTTCTTGTCCAGCTTCTCAATGCCGATGGACTTCGCCATCTCCTGGCACTTGAAATCCAGGGGCTTACCAGGCCGAATGTAGATATCGTACTTATCGGCCGGCAGCTCTCCCGCCTCGACTTTGCGGAGCACATAGTCGCGGATTTTCCGCTTGATGCACTCGCCGGTGACAAAGCCACGCATATCGCCATCTACACGATGCTGGCGGGGACGGTTGCCCGCATCCGGGTCGCCATTGGGGTTGCCGTCCACCACATCGAACAGGAACAGGATATCGCATTTATTGGTAATGGGGTTCAGAATAGTTTTCTCAGACATAGTCATGCAGCCTCCTCGTTGCTCTCATTCTTTTTTTCTTTTTCGGCCTTTTTTGCGACCGCATCCTGGATGTACTTATTCCTCTGCTGGTAGTACCCGGTGCAGAACTGTGCCTGCTGAGCGCGGGACAGCTTCCGGGGATACCCTCCATTGGGGAGCAGGTCCACCAGTTCGCCAAGCTCTTTTTCGAGAATGGATGCAAGCCCGGCGGTTTTCTCTCTGGTGTACAGCTTTCTCAGATACGCGCTGTTCAGGTCAGCAAACATCAGCGGGAAGAAATCCGCAGGATGCCGCATCGCCTCACCCAGCTTCTGCGCCATAGTCCGCCGGGTCTGTTCTCCGGCTTTCGATGCCCGTTCGATATTCACGGCGGCGGCGAAAATTCGTCCGCAGAGATACCCAGGGTCACGGTTTTCTGTGTCCAACATTTCTGTAACACTCTCCTTTTTATTCTGTATCAGATACGCCCGCAAGAACCCAGCCTGCGAAGCGTTCAGCAAATAGTCCTCTGTTCCCTGCGCCTCATTTTGAATCTGCCGGAGGAGCAGGTCCAGGATTTGCTCGGGGTACTTCCCGTTCGTCATGATGCTGTTGATGATGTCGGCGGTAATCCTGCTCTTATCGGCAATCACACCGCCGTCAGCTTTCTTTTTACAAATCATTTCGTAGATACGATAGAACGGGACACCGCCTCTGCCGCAGATGCGTGTGTTCCAGTAGTGACGACGGATATTCTCTGTCAGCTCCTGAAACGAACCTTCATAGCAAAACACAGTTCGAATAATGTACCCATCCCGGGAATCAAGCCCAACGATATGCATATAGGCATTGGGGTTGACGCCTTCCGGCGGAATATCGAGCCCCATGTAAATCCGTTTCAGATATTCGGTCGTCCGATTTCCGGATTCGTCCTTGCCCAGTGCGCCGGTCATGGCGAACAGCAGCGCGGCCTGTTGCGCCTCGTCGCATTCCGTAGACCAGCACAGGATGTTCATGCCGGAATACTTATCATAAAAATTGTGAAGCGGGCTGTGGGTTAGATACTCCAGCGCAGTCGAATACCGGTACACATTCAGCTCGGTCATCGGTGTGCCGTACCCCTGTTCCCTGCCAGTGGCGTGTACACAGGAATTGTTATTGATGGTACACAGAGGAGCCCCGGTGGATGCCGCCCGAATACCTTTGATTTTCGGATGAACACGACAAATCGTCCCGTACTCTCCTGTGATACAATCAATGCCGTGAAGTGTGCTGCCGCTGATGCCCACTTCCTTAATGTAGGCGTTGTAAGCAGACACACAGGCCCGGTCTTCGGTAGGGGGCACACCGTTCACTGTAATAAGGATGTTGCCGGTTGCATATTCTGCAAGCAACTCCTTTTGGGATTCGGAAAATTTATCAGACGCCGAAGAAAGGTCCCACGTTCCAAAAAATCGAAGGATTCCTTTGGCGACGGGAGAATCCACGTCTTCCAAAAGTTTTTCTTGGAGACTCTTCATGGCAGCGAACGCCTTGTCTCCGCGTGGGCCGATGCCCAGCAGGTATTCCGCCTTATCCGCAAAAATACAGGCCAGGATGTTGTTCGACCGTACAGGGTGATAAGGCAGAAGCATCCGAGGAACGATTTGCTGCTCTTTCTCCTTCTCGTTCTTCTCGGTATACACATTGGACTTGAGAGAAAGAACCTTGCCTTCCGAATCCACATCAAGGGTCATAGGCACAGCCATTTCTGCCCAACCGAACTGTTCCTCGACCAGTCCGGTATCAAGCAGATACTCATAAAAATCAAGGAGCGCTCGAATCACGTCGGATTTCTCCTTTCGTATAATCAATCAGACCCTGTTCAATTCGAGTCTTTTGGAACATGGCGATAGGGCCTTTGGCTTCACCACAATTCATCTGCGTATAATCGTAGTCGAAGGCCATCCAACCGATATCCCGAGTCATGCCGTTCCCGTCGCTAATATCCAATTTGCTGAAATCGACAGGACGAAACGAAGCCAGACACTCACCCACTCCCAGATACGGGGCCCGGTAGCTGGTCCCGTCATGGATATGCCGGGTCAGCTGTTCATAGTAGCTTTTCAGACATTTATCACCCGGCATTGCATCAGGCCGACTCACCAGTGCAACCACAACATCGTACTTGACGTTTCGCAAAAAACGCTGAGTCCGCTGCATACGGTTCAGACCGGCATATACATATGTGCCCACTTCGGCTTTTTTGCGAATGTTAAGTCCGTTGGTGGCGATATTCTCTTCCACAACAGGATTTCGACACAGACAGGCAAGAGGGATGATATTGAACCCCGGATGCCAGTAAATGCTCTGAATGGCATTTCGCAGTGCAGCGAAAGTAGGCGCAGGATACGAACCTTTGTCCACCTGAAACTCCGGTCGGGAAAACAGCGCGTAATCTGCGGAAAACTCCACGCCAACAAGGTCGGAATACATTTTGGGCGCTCCTGCGCTTCGGTCAATCATCCTGGCAATATCCAGGATTCTTTCCGTTTCGAATCTGATTACCATTGTTTCGCTCCTTTTTGGAAAGTTAGTAATCCACGCCGTCAATCGGGTCCCAATGACTGAAATTGGCGCGAATACCAACGATTTTTGCATGCTGGTCCGAACGAACCATCCGACCAACTTCCCTTTTATACAAAGGACGCATCCCAGCATTGCGAGCGAGAAATTCGTCCCGAACACGAGGCGACAAACATACATACACAGTTTTGCCGTCAGTCGCATACCAACGGCGATAGCGCTTCGTTTTTCTTTCTGCCATGAAAATTACCTCATTCCGGCGGCCGCACTCAGCAGCGCCTCTTTCTCGTTCTTTAATTTCCCCTCAACGACATCTTCCAGCAAACTGCGCAGAGTTTTTCCGATTTTCGGTCCCTGCGTATATCCGATTGTCAAGAGGTCTTTCCCTGAAATCGCCAGTTGCTTCAGCGAGAATGCAGATGCTTCAGCGAGAACCATATCCACACAATCCGAAAAAGTTTTCAGGTCCGCAAATCGCTTTTTGTGAACAGATGCCACATGAGCGGCCGCGTCACATTCCTGCATCTTCATCAACCGCCGCAGCTGTTCTTCACCTAAACGCAGGAGCCATCGGCGGGCGGATGGCAAAGACGGGTATAGGGTCGCATCGTGATTCTCTACGAGCTGAACAACCGTGCGCCGGTACTCGTTCGGCATTCGCAGGCCACGCAGGATTTCGTCAACTCGTTCAGCGCTGACCTTTGGGTGTCCGTAAAAATGCTCATATCCATGTTCATCGCGTGTTTTCACGGCCGCTTTCCCAAAATCATGGAAAAACAAAGCCGCCCGAGCATATTCGTCCGCCCACTCGGCGGGGAACACCTCTTCCCTCCACGATGCCGCCATAGCATCCATCGTGTGTTCGAATACATTGGCGTAGTGATAGCTGTTGTTCTGGGAGCAGTTCAGGATGTCCTGCAAATATGGGATGATGACGTTCAATACGGCTATGTTTTCCCGTACAACCACAGCTGCATACCGGCCTGCCAGCAGCTTTCTGACCTCTGCTCCCACGCGCTCTTTTGCGATTCCGCCTAACATTCTTGCCTCAGTCGCCATGGCGTACCGAGTATATGACCCAATGCGAAATCCGTACACTGCACTGAATCGAACAGCCCGGAGAATTCGCAGAGCATCCTCGGAGAAGCGAGCATATGCGTCGCCTACACATCGTAGCAGCCGACCCTTGATATCTTCCCGACCACCAAACGGGTCAATGAGTCCTTCAGCCGGATGGTAAGCCATTGCATTCACCGTGAAATCGCGCCGCATCAGGTCTTCTATCAAATCGTCGCTGAATCGAACCGAATCAGGCCGCCGTCCGTCGGAATAAGGGCCATCCACACGGAACGTCGTGACCTCGAATGATTCTCCATTCTCCCGCACGGTTACAGTCCCGTGCTTCAGGCCGGTCGGGATAACCCGTTCTGCACCGAACACATCAATGACCTGCTCAGGCCGGGCGGAAGTGCAGATGTCCCAATCATGCGGCTCAAGGCCGAGAAGAGAATCGCGGACGCATCCACCGACCACATAGGCTGAATGTCCGGCGCCGTTCAATTTGTCCAGCACCCACTGAGCGGGAGACGGGATGGCGATTTCAACGCCCTGGACAACAGATTCTTCAATCAAAACTTCTCACTCACTTTGATTCGACTTGTTCTCAGATTACAAAATTTGGATGATACCGTGCTCCAGGCAGTATTTTACGCCAATGGTGCAGTCTTTATCGGGGAATCGAACATTCACCACTTCTCCGCCCCGGCTCGTCAGGCTCGTGCTCGTCACAACGCCGCGCCCAAAAGAGCGGTGCTGGATGATACTTCCCACAACAAGGTTGTCGTGCGGTTTCTTTTCCCGCTTCAGTTCAGGAAGCTCCAGCTGACCGTTCAGCGTCGTGCGTACAGAAGCGGTCGGTTTTCTCTGGCGCTTCTTGGAAGGTGTATAGACAGGCTCGCCGTAGGCATTGTAGATATAGAATGGGCACTCATTGGGCGTCCGGGCCGAGCTGAGCTCCACCCCTTCCGAAAACTTCTTGAGAGCATAGCAGCTTTTCAGAAAAATCTCCCGGTTCACAGGAAAGCTCTTCTTTTTATAAGAACCATCCATCTTGCGCAGATTCTCACGCAGATAGTCAATGGTGTGGTCTACGCCACCGTCCCCAGCCCCGCTGAACAGGATATGCAGGGCTCTGTCCAGTACGCTCATGGGCACGTCGTCCATAGCGGCCACCATAAACGCTGCCCGGAATCCGGCGCAGCGCATGGAACCGGTCACGCCCCGCGTCTTGCACAGCTTCGGCAGGATGTCTCGAAGTTTTTCTGCATGTTGCCGGAAAAACGCTGCTTTCTCGGGATGCTCTGCGCACTGGAGTTCCGGGCAAAACTGATTCAGGAATTCCAGCGAGGACGTTGCATTGGTGTCTACCCAATCCAGGTCCGGGTAGTTAATAAAGATGGAATCTCGGGAAGAACGCTTGCGGCCGGTGTCCGTCCACTGGCTATCCACGCCATAGACCACAGCGAGTTCAACCGGGATGCCGGCCTTCACAATAGCAGCCAGACGATGCTGGCCGTCTACCAGAATCCCGTCAGAGTTGAATTTGATGGGAGAGCCATCGAATTCCCACTGGCCGCTCTGGATTCGTTCGGCGATTCGTTTCACGTCCGACTTATTGATGGACCTGTTACGAATATTGTGCGTCAACATTTCCGTCGCCATTTCCGGCGTACAGAGAATGGTTTTATACTCGAAATTTTTCACGGCAAAATCCTCCAAAGTTCGCGGGCTTATGACCCGCTAATTTTTTTCATAAGCCCCGCGTTCACAGAATACTCAGGCGAGATTTTCTTCTCTTCCTTGGCAAATTGAATCCGAAGGATTCCGGTCTTCATCCGTTCTACGACCGTGCCTTCACCGAAAACGGTGTGCTTCACTTTGTCTCCGACATGAAATTCGACCATTTCGATGCAGCTGGAAGCGGTCTGGTGTACACTTGAACCGGAGAAATTGCTGATTCTTCTTGCAGACGATTGTGCAGCGGAAGGGCGTACCGGCCACTGTGGGGCGTTATTGTGCCCTTCATCCCAGAGAGCATCATCCCATTTGGACCAATCGTTGTCCCGGGCCCGGCGGCTCTTCTCTTTTTGCCATTTCTGCGTTTTCTCCCTGGCGACCGTCTTCGAGGACGAAGCACTTGCTTTCGGCTGGGATTTCTTCTTGCCCTGATTTCCAGTTTCGAACACAAAATCCGCAAAATCCGAAGTCTGTCCGGCAACTCGAATAATACCAAGCGTTTTTCGGGCACGAGTCATACCAACATAAAACAGACGCCTCTCTTCCTCCAGGTCTGTTTCGCCAACGAGAGGCGTTTCGGTTTGATACGGGTCTACCGGGAACTCCCCATCGTAGACATCTGCAAGGATAACATGGTCATATTCAAGGCCTTTTGCAGAATGAATCGTGGAAAGAACGAACGACGCAGGCTCCTTACGGCCGTCTCGAATGATTTTCTGCAACCGCTCCATGTGAGCAACGAAATCTGCCAGCGAAGCATCTTCCTGTGCCAGAAACTCCAACGTATCCAAACGGGCCGTTCCGACTTTACAGGATTTCAGGTAGTCCGCGAATTTCAACTGATACCGGATGGTCTTTAAAGCGTCCACCGCTTTCATGGTCAACAGCGAAGTAAAGATTCGGCTCAGGTCATGGCACTTGTCATTGCCGGTTACTTCCCCAAGAACATCCAGCAGCGGTTTCTTACTGTATCGCGAGACGGCCGCTTGCGCCTGCTGGCGCCGGACGAACAACCCCAACTTATAATACAAGGACATGAACGCATCCTTATCGCGAGGATTTAAAGCCAGCCGGATAAAATCCATAACGCCAAGATAAACACGGCCTTTGAAAAACAGACCATCATTTCCTTTTGCCTGATAAGGAATTCCTCGCTTTTCGAGGGCGTCGATGACCGGCAAAGCCGAATCGTTATTCCGGTACAGAACTGTGAGCGGCGAATTGGTCTCCATTGCGGTCTGCCCCATGCCAGCGAGCAATCGGTACTGTTCCAGTCGATTGGCGACCGGAATTGCCCGGATAGCTTCTCCATGCCCGTTTACACCGTGCATTTTCTTGTCTCGACGCGCTTTGTTTTGCCGAATGAATTTTGCAGATGCATCTACGATTTCATCTGTGGAACGATAGTTCGTTTCGATGAGCAGGATTTTTGCTCCCGGCCATTTCTTCTCAAACTCCATCAATTCCTGCGGGCAAGCAGCACGGAATCCGTAAATCGACTGGTCTTCATCGCCGACCATGAAAAGGTTTCGATTTTTCTGCGCCAAGAGGGCGATGATTTCGTGCTGGATTTTACTCGTATCCTGCGCCTCATCCACGCAGATGTGCTTATATTTCTCCTGATACGCATTGAGAATTTGCGGGTCACTGATAAGGATTTGATACGCCATTACAAGCTGGTCATCAAAATCCATCAGCTGCCTTTCGCCCATCGCAGCCTGATAATCGTTGTAAAGCGTCCATGCAGAAAACGGAAGGTCAAAGCCGGCCGCCTCGGTCTGTACTTTATCCATCATCCGGTTCTTAATATTTGAAATCACCATGCGCATCGTCTTGATATCCGCATCCGTTGGATACGATTGCGCGAGGGCCTTGTAGATATCACGCACAACGGCATCAGATTCCCCCTCTGTCGCCATACGAGGAATCCAGTTACCTTTCTGACCGTACAAAGCAACGATTTTATAGCACACGCTGTTGATAGTCCGAAATTCCATCCGGTCGCCAACATCTTTTCCAAATCGGTCAATAAATCGCTGACGCATTTCCTGCGTAGCAGCAACCGTATAAGTCATGGTCAGAATGTCCTCGGGTCTTACGCCGCATCCAAGCACCAGATAGCCAAGCCGAGCAATCAGGGTTGTGGTTTTGCCGCTTCCCGGAACGGCGAGCAGAAGAACCGGGCCATCAGTGGTACTCGCGGCCGTTCGCTGCTGCGGGTCCAGATGGTTCAGCCGGTAATGCTGGAGGAATTTTTCAAATATCATCATAATTTCGCTCATTTTTATCTCCCGAAAACTTCTATCGCACACAGATTTTTTGCAGCAGCCATCCGCAAAAAAATCCGCTTTATTCCCCGTCACTTTCCTTAATTATACCACATAATTTCATTTACGTCAATTTTGTTTGATTTTTTGCAAGGTTACAGCATTGTCAAGGACAAAAGAATTAAACCGTGAAATAATTCCTGAGTCTGGGGATGGTGAGTTGGCGAGCAAAGCACGTCAGCCAGACATTTGCCAAATGAACTGGATGTTCTCTCGTTTTTCAATTCTTCTTGAATGGAAAAATAATATCCGGCCGGACTGCAACTCTCTCACTGGCACTTTTGTCAAGGTCAGATTTGATACTTTTCCGGCATAATTTCGGTCAGATTTGCCCTTTACTCGTTTTCTGCGACTCCTGTATTTGGTGGCGGATTTCGTAGAGCAAGAAGAAGATATTTGTATATCGACCGTTTTTTAGAAAATGCTTTTGACAGTCTTGGAGCATAATTAAACAGAAAAAACCGGGCCACAAGGGCCCGGCCAATTTTTTATGTGCCCATTTGGGCTATGTACCCTCGCCCACCCACAAGGGTGGACGAGGAAGAGAAAAGAAGAGAAATGCCTCAATGGCATAGGGGGAAAGTTAAGCCTTGGGTGCGCCGGAGACGAAAACGGGCTCGCCGTTGACGAACTCAGGATACTCAACGCCCTCTACATAGGGAAGAGTGATACCGTATTCGCCAACCGTGTAGGTCACACGGGTCAGGTATACTTCGGAGCGCTCGTTGACATTGCCGCCGGCAATGAAGCATTCCAGAGGCAGGATGCGCTCGACACCGGACTTGTCCTCACTCTCGTCAGGAGCAATAATCCAGTTCTCGCGGCCCGCCGGAGTGTTGTTACCCATAACGAGCTGGGTGCCATTCAGCTGCATCGAGATTTCTCCACGAAGCAGGTCGTTGCGAGCCTTATCCACAATGTTCCAGCCATCTGCCGACACGTCGATGTCCTTGACCTCGAGAGCGCCGTTGGAATAGTTGGTAATGCCATAGGTGGTGGGCTCGACGACTTCGCCGTCACCGGCGTAGCCGTACATGCAGACGTACATGGGAACGGTGGCTTCCAGCTGGAAGCGGATTTTCGGATGAACACGAAGCTGAGCGTCTTGGAACACGAGCTTGTAGTTCTGAACATCCTCGTCCAGCAGGTTCTTGACGGTCTTCACTTCCATGACCTTGCCCTGTTCAGGGTTCTGGTTTACGCGGAGAGCGTAGCCGTCAATGTGCCAGTGGTCGGTGCCTTCCTTCGTGCCGTGGTACTTTTCGCACCACTCGCAGGGGTAAGTCTCAAGAGTCTCACCGCCATTGAGGCCGACATAGATGGGGGCAGCACCGGGATACCACCGAGTTGCGTAGTCGATGTTGCTGCCGTTGCTGAACAGAGTACGATACTCGAGCTCACTGTCCTCACCGGCATCGTTTACGACCGCCTCGCCGCCCTTGGCAAGGGCGATGAGGGTCTCCGTGCCATCGTTCAGGAAGATAGTGTTTGCCACTGTATCGCTCTCAATCAGGGGCATATCGGAATAGTTCTGGGCGTCATCGGAACCAACCTTGGTGTAGGTTTCCTCGTCGTCATTCAGCATCTCGAAGGATACCGAAGGCATCGGGGTGGTCGGGTCGAGCTCGTAGACGTCGATGTCGTTGGGCGTAACTACGATTTCGCGCTCGTAGATATCCACAGCGCCACCAGTCTGAGCAACAATGTAGTTTTTCAGAACAGGGTTGTTGGTTTCATTCAGACCCCGTGCTTCCACCGGGTACGTGCCAACAGGGGTTGTTTTGGAGAACACAATGACCTTATCAGCACTATCATGCGCGTTCAGGTCAAAGAAGCTCTTATCCAGGTGGATGGTGTCGTTGCCAAGCAGACCAACGATATTCAGCCAGCTCTCACTGGTGGTCGTCGCGCCGTAATCGGCATCGAAGGTCGGCTGGCCGAGCACTTTTTCAGAGCCATACATCTCGGACTTGTTCTTCACCACCAGTTCAAGGCCCGCACGGCGGATAGCGCCAGTGTAGCGTTCGCTGTTGATGTAGTAGTCGTTGAAGTCGTTGCCGGTCAGTTCGGCACCCTTATCAGCAGTAATAGCGTTCTCAACCAGTTTCTTATCCCGGTCCGGCTGTACCTTGCCATCCTCGGTCAGAGTCTCCCCTGCCTCATGGGTGGTGTAAGTACCAGTCATCACAGGCTCCTTCAAACCGATTTCATCGCCACCAACAACATTGTCGATAAGGATGTCACGGATAGTCGCCTTGGTGGTTCCATCATACGTTTTCACGTTGCGCGGGAAATCGGGGTCCTCCAGGTAGATACTGTGTACATCCACCGGACGCTGGTTGATGTCGCCGGAATAGGTCTCTGTTCCGAGGACGTAGTTGTGATGCGGGTCGGAGACATCGTCGTGGACGATATACAGCTTGCTAAGCTGGCCATTCCGATGCATCTCATACTCATTGCCGCCATTGTTGGTTTTGCTGTTGTGAATGGTGACGGCGCCATCCTTGACATAAGAGCCGGTAACAGAAGTGGTATTCAGGTTGACCGTATCTCCAGAAATCACACCGCTGTTTTCAGCAAGAGCTTCTTTCTGAATGTTCCGGATAATGCCTGCGCCGGTTCCATCATAGGTCTTATCGTTGTTGTGGCTGTACACATTGACAGGACGCTGAGTGATGATGAGGTCACATTCGAGCTGGCTGTACCGCTCATTGAGGCTCCAGCCCGCCTGCTTAGCCGCATCGGTCAGCGTAACCGTTGCATGGTATACGGCTGCGTTTTTGGCACCAGTGTCGGTGTAATTACCACCGCTTACTGTGTGGTCGGAATAATCGGCGAACTCGCCCCTGGTGGTGTAGGTGATGTTGAACAAATCGCGGGATGCACCATCAGAACCGCTTACCTCAAAAGATTCGGGAGCAATCGGTTTACCGTCATACACTTTGGTGTTGCCCTTAATGATGGCGGAAACAACCTTCTCACCCTGCGGCGGAGTGACGGTAGCATTAGTGCCAATGACAGTATTGTCCGTGGCGGAGTGGTCGGTAACGGCAATGCCCAGAGACTGCGGTACATATTCAACAACCGCGCAGGTAACGGGATTGTTGCTGGTCTGCACCAAAGTCTGATAATCAACAGACACGTTAATTCTAACATTAGCGCTTGCCCACTTATAACCTGCATTGTTCCAAATCCAGCCATAAATGCCGGTTGCATCGCTGCTGGGATAATAACGAATGGATGCGCTATGCCAGCCAGCAGACGTTACCTTACCAGTACCATAGCCAATCCAGGTTACGCCGTCGCCATTCATGCCGCCTTCTGTCTGGTTAGCGCCAAAGAATACGTCACCAGAAGACATCGCATTACCGTCGTACACATTGTACTCAAAGTTGACGGTTGCTCCGGTAATTTTGGTAACATTCGTGTTACCGGCTCCAGGGATATCAAACATGATAGTGCTGGTTTTCAGGCCAGACTTCTGGATACGGCCATCAGGCTGAGAAGACCAACCAGATTTCCAGTTACGGTTCTCCCAGTAGCTTGTGTTGACCGGGCCGGAATTCCAGCCACCGTTGCCGGTAATATACATATAGGAGTTCCCTGTCTGAGCACCGCCAATCCAAGGAATCCAACTGATGTTAGAGCCGTCGGTCCATTTCCATGTACCGCCAACATTCTGGCCGCCCAACCATGCGTTACGGTTGCCGACAAGGTTGTGGATAACAGTATTTTCTGCGCTGGTCTCTACTTTCGCCAGCTGGCCGGACATCATGTACTCACTGTTGTATTCCTGCGCCTTTGCCTTAGCGGTATTCCAATCAACGGGACCGCCAAAGTCAATGACTTTGTACATATGGCCGGTCGAGGGGTCAAATGTGGAACCATCAAGACGAGCTTCATCAACAATCCATTTGATAGGCAGACCACCAGTAGTACCGTTAGCAACGGACTCTGCGCTGTAATCCGCCTTATCGTATGTGCGGAATCCAACATAGTTCGCCAACACATTGTTCCATGTACTCAGCTCAACGCTGTTCATCGTTGCAGATGTCAGCACAACGAAGTCGGAAGATTTTTGCGGGACATAAATACCATTGTAGTTAATGGCATCCTGATTGATGGTGATGGTATCGCGGGAATCACGTCCAGTTTTATCCAAAGAGATAATAACAGTATTGATGTGATGCCCTGCGGGAACTTTTGCTTTGATGTTGGGGAAATACCAATCAGAGTATCCCTTGCCCTGAGTTGCGGACTGGATGCCCGCAGCGTCATTAACAGTCTGATTGTTGATTTTGTTCACGCCACCGTATCCAAGCACACCATTATGCTGAAGGGCGATAGCATAGTCCATAGACAGACCGCCCCATTTATCCGTAGCGGCAAATTCCTTGGTCCGCCGCACGGTCTCAACAGTAGTCGTACCTACACAGCGGAAGAAATATTTGAGCCAGCTTTCAGGATTGTACATGGCAATCGGAGCATCTGCAATGTACATGGTGCTGGTAATCACCATCCAGCCGGACTCACCATTATAGGTGGTCGGAACCGGGTCGCTGTTTTCGAACCAGACACGGATGGAAGAGTAGCCCAAGCTGCGGGCCACGTCCTGATTCCACGTTTTCGGAGTGCGGTCGCCGTAGGTCATGTACTGCCATGTCGGCGTGGGCACTGCGGTGTCAGGACGGTAATAGATGGTCGCACGGTAAGCTGCCGTGCCCTCAGTTGTAACAGAGTTGATGTTCTTCAGCAGAAGAGTCTGACCGTACTCGTCGGGAGTCATCAGGTCCTGATTGACAGCGCCTTGCGCGAAATCTGCGGACTTGGCAGTAATGAGGTCAAGGTCAGGAGGAATGACATTCATCTGGCTGCTCCACTCGGATTTCTTCGAACGAGAGAAGTTGCCGAATGCTCCATCCTGGGTATTCCAAGAGCCGTTCCACTCGTTGGCAATATCGCTGTACCAATCGTACTGTGTGCCGAACTCAGAGGTAGCGGTAAAGTGTACGCGGAAGCGGTAGCCATCCTGAGCTACGTCAGGCTTGTTGATGGTCAGAGTGCTTTCAACAGCCTCAAATCCTGCGTTCTCCCACAGAAGGTCAAGGTCATTGTCGGAAGCGAGTGCATGAATGCCGAACTCGATTGCATTTTTCAGCTCACTGGTTGCCGAAACGGTCTTGGTGGTCACTTCTTCAATGCCACCGAACTCGTTTGTGCCGGCAACCGGCTGGAAATTGTAGATTGCTTCGCCGCCAACATTTTCCGTAGACGGCAGAGCATATTCCCACTCAGCAGAAATCTTTGTTCCGTCCGCCAAAGCGTAACCGAAAGCACGGAACTGAGTCACGCCGCCCTCATTGACGGTCTTGTTGGCATCCTGTTCTGCATACGCAGGCCAGAGGCTGACACTCAGTTTACCTTCGTTGTTGGGGGTCCAGACAGTCTTGAGCTGTGCGCCATCGAACGGCTCATTAGAAGCCTTGCTGCCTTGCCAGTAGTATTCGTAGGTGTTCCACTCACCGTGCGTATCACTGGTAAATACCGCACGATACTGATAATCATTCCATGCCGGGTCGGTGTTGTTCAGATGCAGAGTGGAAGAGATGTGATACAGGTCGCTTTCAGAACCAGGCTGCCCAGGAACCAGCTTCTGGGTGTCGATGACGATATCGTCACTGGCATTCAGAGTGTTCCAAGTGGTTTCGCCGGGCTTTTTGTATTCCCAGCGGGCCAGGTCGAAATCCTCAGAAGAAGATGCGTTGGCGTAGAACTGAGCCTGTGCAGCCTCATAAGTGGCATCGTTGTTGAGGGGCTCAGCAGCGAAAGAGCCGAGATACAGAGGAATGGTTTCGTCGTTGTCCCAGAACTCTTTTGCAACGTTCACCTTGATGCTGCCGTACTCGGTGACTTCCCTGCCACTTGCGTCATAAACACGGACATTCAGGATGCCGCTCTTGGTGGCGCTATCGTAAATACAGGGCAGGTTGGAAATAACGTACTTGGAGTCGGTGTTGACAGTACAGGTGTACTTCTCGTTCGCGCTCATATACCGGGGGTTGTCGGAGCCAAGAATTTTTACGGTGTATCCGGCATAGTTCTTGTCGTTCGTGCCGAACAAATCGTTCAAATCGCCCAGAACACGGGCAACACCGGTGGTGCGAACCATATCGTTGCTGTTATTGAAGACGTACTCGACGCCCTTGGTCTGGTCAGTGCCCAGGTTCCAGCCGTCGTGGCCTTCAGCTTCGTCGTTTGCCAGCAGCGGAGTCCCCTTGGAATTCAGGTTGACCTCGTAAACATCGCTGTTCCAGTGGCCCTTGAATCCCTTAATGGGAGTCCAATCTTCCGGCAGGGTAATATCGTCGGTCAGCATGTAGCATCCATCAATCGGATACCAGTACGTACCGCCGGCCTGCAAAGCGCTCAGCACTTCATCCGCGTTGGCGGAGTTGATACGCTTTACATAATGCACAGTCTGCTGGTCATTTTGGTTCGCAGCGCAGATTTCGCACTGCTTACGCTGAGAAACATAGGCGATGGTGTTACCAAACAGAGCAGCCTCACCAGCTGTCGCTGCATTGGTAGGCAAATGACCAATCTGATTCATGAGGAAGTTTCCGTTACCGGACAAATAGAAGTTGTTGGTGCCGGTCATTCCATCAACGGACCAGGTTCGAGGGTCTTTCTCATAACCGTACATTTCATAGCCCAGGTTGTCGCCGTGGTAGTTTACCCAGATGGGACCAAAAGCTACCTGAGAGTTGGTGTGGGTGTGAGAAGATGGGAAAATGTACCCTTCTGCAAAAGCGTATGGGTAGTTTGTAGGAGTGCGGTACTTCGGGTCCTGCTGAGCCTGTTCAGCCGTGTAACCATTCTGAACAATGTGCAGTTCCTTAGTGCCGAACTGGATGTCTTTGCCGTATTTTCCGTGAGAGCCACCAGCGGAAAGAATCAGACTGGGAGCATCTGAAGGAACGGTCGTACCGGAGTCTACATTACCGGCATTGGAACCCATCAGCTCATTCACATAGAAGTGACCACCACGAGTGGCACTCTTGTTTCCGTTCGGGTCAGTAGCGGTTGTACCGGGCATCCAGGAGTTGATGTCATAGTACCAGGTTGTCCCGTCATTCGGGTCAATGGTACTCTCATCCAAATCAGTACCAAATGCGTCGTAATAAGCGCCCGCATAGGCATACATGGTATCATGGCCGGTCAGAAAACCATAACCATTAGCAATGTAATCTTTGAGAACCCAGTAGGCTTTACCGGAAATGTCAGGTTCAGAGGCCACACATACACCCCAACCCACACTATCCATACGGTAGTTGCCTTCGGCATCCACCAGGTAACGCTGCGGGTCAGAGTTGAAACTTTCTGCATCAACTACATAAGTTTCAATGTGCATATTTGTGAGAGTGGAGGTAAATTGCCCATTTTCATTGCGTTCTCTGAACCAACCGTCAGTAGAAATGAAATTCAGGAACGCCTCGTACATGGGCTTGGCATCTTTTACATAGGCATTCAGGAAAGTAATAGCCGTTTTATATTTCGTACCGGCCGCAGCCTCAACATAGTTGCCGTCACCATCCACAGACACGCTGGTGTAAGCAGGGATATCAATGGCTGTGCCAGTGCCGGATGTGCCATGCGGTCTAAAATAGACCGTCTTGCCATACCACTCAGAAGCGATTTCGAGTTTGCCATCGGTCAAATTGTAACCGTTGTACAGACGGGTATTATCTTCGCCGCCAACAGGGAACCCGTTTTCATCCAAAACATTGGCATAGGTTGCCTGTTTCCATCCGGTCAAAAGACGAGACCAGTATCGGTCAGCCTGTTTCTGAGTGATTTTCCCTTCACTCAACCATTGGCTGACTCGGTCATAGGTGTCTTTGGTAATATACTCATAATTGCTATTCAGGCCCTCAATCCACTGAGCATCCGAAGACAGCTTGGGAGCGCCGACGCTTGCCAGCGTATCAGCAACGGCGTTCAGGTTGAGTTTCGCCATCGCTGCTCCATCCACCTGGTCAGCCTCCCAGGTGCCAGAATGAACGCTCATGGCAACAGAGTAAATTGCCTGCTCGGCAGCTTTCTGTTCTTCTGTCAATTCAACGCCTTGCTCCGCCAAGATTTCCTGGCACTGAACAAGATATTCCTCATCGGTAATAATGACTTTCAGACGATAGGTGGTACGGTAATCATCCTCAGCCACAGTGAAAGTATAGCTGGGGTCGTTTGCACCTTCGATGTCGAGCCACTCGCCTTCAGGAACAGCATCCAGCTGCTCAGGGGCAGCAATAGCGTCCCCAAAAGCCCATTTGCCTTCCTCATTCAGAGTGCCAACATAACGCTCGCCATCTTTTTCAGCATACAGCTCGATGGTGCCATTGACATCGGCGGCAGCGATGGTGTAGCCATCCAAAGCGAAGTTCCGAGTGTTCCACTCAAGAGAAACATTGCTGCTATCCGCGCCAATCGCATCCAAAGCATCGACCACAGCAAAATAGGTTTCGATGCCAGCCCAAGTAGCATTCGGATTGGCCGCCAGAGTTTCAGCTTCAGTCGTTCCCTCAATGGGATAGTTGTAACCGGTATCAACGCCTTCAGTGTACTCATACAGAGGCTCAATAGCGGTTTCGGTTACAGGTTTCGGCTCAATGAACTTTTGCCACTGGTAGCTTACCTCTACATCGTCACGATTCAGGCCAAAGTTGAAGGTGACTTCATCGCCAAGTTCAGCTTCGACAACATCGCCGTTTTCGGGGTCAAGAACAACCAGGCCGACGAACTCTTCGGCATCAGCGTCCTCATCGACCGTTGCATCAGATTCATCTTCCGAAGTTACATCACTGGAAGAACTGCTGCCAGACTCCGGCTCACTATTTGCAGCAGACTCATCGCCGTTTTCAGGCTGACTGCTGGAATCGACCGGCTCAGACGAACTTGTCGAAGAATCAGCATCCTGAGAGGACGAACTGCTGTCAGAATCCGAGTTGCTTTCCGATTCAGGCGGCAGAGAACTTGCGTCCGTTTCACTGGAGCTGTCCGCATTGGATTCAGCAGGCGGTACGCTTGCCGAATCATCTGTTTCCGTATCCACAGACGTAGATTCGGATTCTGGCGCGGATTCCGGTGCGCCCGGGTCAACAGACATGGAGCTGCTGATGGCCGTACTTGTGCTGTCCGCGTATGCGACGGCGCCCAAGCTCTGCGCTGCGGTGGTGAACACCATACAGAGTGCCAGGACAAGCGTTGCCGCACGCTTTGCCAGACTTTGTTTATTTCGAGGCATAACACTCTCCCCTTCTTTTACGTTATTAAACGCATTATTTGCCCATATTTTACGGACTTTTCGGGGAAAAACAAGTCATCAGGTCAGAAAAACTGACACAAAGAAAAGTGGATGCGCCCATCTTATGAAAGGCACATCCACTTCAGATAACTGGTTTTATTCCACGATTTCAGCGTCCCCGCCATTGTTCTCATCAGAACCGCCGCCAGGGATGACGGTTCCGTCGTCGATGGGAGGGTCCACGGGAGCCGGGTCAGGCTGGGGTGCGGGAGTGGGGTCGGGAGCCGGCGCCGGGGTGGGGTCGGGCTGAGTGGG
>ENA-ORTM01000336-ORTM01000336.1-human-gut-metagenome-genome-assembly--contig:-NODE-336-length-60047-cov-39.756518_pt1 | contig 60047 bp, 66 predicted proteins | sample MGYA00241909_ERZ509182 | MGnify/ENA primary metagenome ERZ509182 (study PRJEB26280, sample SAMEA2338855) | human gut metagenome | biome: human gut; feature: human-associated habitat; material: faeces...
GCAGCGAATAACCATACTCCAGACCTACCGAATAGTTCATCTTATCCCAAAGCGTACCGCCAGGCTTGCCGCCCATGTAGCCCGTCCCCCCGGTCTCGAAGTCGTAGGTGAATATCCGACCGTAGAGACCGATGTGATGCCCTGCAAGCGGTTTTTCCGACGCTTTCCTGCCAAACCAGCGGCGCACTTCCAGATCCCCGCCATAGAGCCGCCAGTAGTTATGGTGCCGGTCGCTTTTCCACCAGGCATACATCCAATTCCCGGCCAAGGACCAGTTCTTTCCGACGTAAAACTCCACCCCTATATTCGGCACAAGCAACGCATCATAAAGCATGTTCGTTTTCACGGCCATGTAAAAAGGCCCATGTTTTTCCCCAGACTGGAAACCGCCCGTTTCTCCACCGAACGGAGAAAGCTTACAAGGTAAGTACAATGTATCATGCAGGTGGGAGATAACCTGCATGGCAGGGAACGACTTCCGTTTCGATTCATACCAAATATACAAACAAGATGCACGAAGATCCGGAAACAAATTCCGATACATGTACCGATATGGGATGCCGTACCGCAAGCGTTTCAATTCATTTATCTTGTTCTCCCCGTTTCCACTTGCTTCCACCTCGGAAACAATACCTTGCAGAAGCTCCACCGTTTCCGATTTACCGGGCATTCCGGGATCATTCTCCACCAAACGCAGCAATCCCCTCCAGTCACGCCCCACGAATACCGACGTTTTCAGCGTGTCGGGTAGCGGCGAGTAACCGCACACGTGATCGAACAAACGTTTCGCCCTTAGTTCAGACAAACGCCTGTTCAGTTCGATGCTCCCCTCGGGGGACGCCGCACCGACCACCATAATCTTGCAGATAGAGAAAGCCGTGTCCGGCCTGTATTCCAATATCCGGCGGCTGATCTTCTCTAACGACCGCCTGTTATCCCGTAAAGAGAGATCTATTTCCGTTCTACCCTTGTGGAAATATATTTTCACGGAATCCCGTGTCTCTTGAGCGGAAACGAAAAGAACGGAACACGATAAAAAAGAAAGGAGAATTACCTTGAAAAGTCTTAAATATAGGTTTCTACACACACTCGTGTGTGTGTGTTTATAAAAAAAATCAATATTTCCAACTTTTTTCTGTTTTTTTTGCATATAACTTACTATAAAATATCTGCTACCCCAGAAAGAGCAACTAACCAAAAACCTTTATACTTTTGAAACCTAATATTTTAATTATAAATTCTATACTTACAATTTTGAAAGCCGCAAAGATACATCATTTTTCGAAATTAACAGTTAATACGCAATATTTTCTACATAAAGATACAAAAAAAGAAAGCGATATCGGGGCGTTACACCATAAAAACAACCTATCGGTTATTATAAAATGATATTGCGCACCCGGCTGATCGGTACGGTTCTCCCACCATGCGGACAACATTAAGGTACTGCAAAAGTATCTTTTCATCTGCAAACAAGGATGTTCAAAAAGAACTTGGTATTTCATAAACACTGAATTTAAGATAATAGGGCAAAAAAATAAAAGGTTCGTAAACCCTTTTAGCCAACAATTTGTTATCTTTGTGCGGTCGTAAACCGACCGTGTTTTTACATTTTGAGAAAAAAAGCGTTTAGCTGATTTCTGTGCAAGCGAAAAGTCCAAAAATTGCATTATACACAGAGAAACAGATAAATGCTCCCCGTGATATGCGGGGGGTATCTCCTGTTTGTGTGTATAGGGCTTGGACTCCCTCGCTTGCGGATAGGCGAATGCCCTTCCGCTTTTTTTATGTTTATTGGCTTGGTGTAGGGCACAAGCGAAATCCTTATAGCAATGGAAAAGACACAGCGAAAACAGTCCCTAAACTGCTTGTCAAACACTCCTAAGCTGTTTGACCTCAAAGAACTACTTAGTTCGCTTAAGATCACCCCCGGACAAATGGGAAACATGAAAGGGTTGATATACATCGAAGGGCTGACGGAAAAACAAGTACGCCAAAAATTAAGCCATGCAAAGATCATCGGAACAAATAGATTCGGCATTAATTCCTGCCTGTATTATATCTTCTTTGAGGATGTAAAGGGGAGATATTTGTGCCTGTTTAACGGTGACAGGGAATGTTTCAGAGCGTTGTTTTTCAGTAAGGTATTACTAAATTAACCCCCTATAAGATAGAGTTGTAAAGTTCTTTTCATCCGCAAAATGAAATGAATAGAACGTAATATCTATATTGTTAAAATTTATCAACGGGGTAAATTCTAATTTGTATTTCTACACGCTTTGAATAAAATATATATATATTTTTGAACCATTAAAATATAAACTTTATCATGGAAAAAGCAAATATAGGATTTAAAGCCGGGATCATCTTTGAAAAATTAGGAGAAACCGGACTTATAACCATTGCCGAGCTTGCGAGAAGGCTAAATTTTGCGGCTGATGAAACCGCACTCGCCGCCGGGTGGCTCGCACGTGAGGACAAAATCCAATTCGAACTTGAACACCACAGCACTAAGGATAAGAACGTCTTTTTATACCTTATGCTGAACGTGTATTTTTAAAGCCTGTTTAAAAATATTGCCCCCGGCGGGGTTTTCGCTGGGGGCTTCCTGCATTTGCATATATAACCTCAAAGGCAAGTCAAATCGGACGGGGTGGCGGTCGGACGGCTGAAAAGTCGAAAACGTAACACAGGCGTGTTACTACTTGTCTTTGACAAGGCATTTTTTAGGGGTGCTGGCATACAATCCGAAAGGGGCGGGAACGGCTGTTCCCGTTTGTTCTCCCTGCAACCTACAGGATATTAACCTTAAATCATTAAGTGATAAACACTATATTTAATAAACCCTTTTAGCCAACAAATTGTTATCTTTATGCGGTCGTAAACAAAAAATAAGCTTATGAAAACTGCTATGGAAAAAAAAGAAATCGGCTTAATGAGACAGATCGGTTATCTCTCTTTTGTCGTTGTTTTGTTGTATGGGCTTACGCTATTTGCGGTTTCTTGTGACAATGATGAAGATCCTCCTCTTCCTCCCGCAGTGGAAAAAGTAGTGCTGGCATTTGGTGTGGATCAGGGTGAAGGTCAGCTTTCGGCTAAACCGGAGTTGGAAAATACGGCTGCGGAAAAGATAGGAGAATTGATCTCTCCGGCTGAAATAGCGAAAGGCACAACGGTGCATTTTCGTGCTACCCATTCCAAATCATGGACAATCATGTATTGGAAAGTCAATGGCGTCATTATTCGTTCTGTGGAGCCGGAGCAGACTTTCGTCATCGATGAGCATAAGGAGGTTCGGGTTGCTTTCAAGCCTTACAAGTCACCGGAACCAGAGGGGCTGTAAAACAAACTGTGTCAGCAAAGCAATAAAATATTAATTTTGCTGACACAGTTTAATTGAATTCTCTTTTTGCTGTTCATTTGCTTTATTTCAGGACTTCGCCCTTCTCGTTGAAGAACACTTCGCTGTCCGTGCCTTCTGCATCGGTAAATGTCACCTTGTAGGTCTTTGTGCCTTCCTCGCTTTCCTCAACTGCGGCTTCCTTGATTGTCAGGTCTGCGAAATCCTTCTTGATCGTGTCCTGAACCGCCTGCGGCAGATCCTTTACCTCGATTGGCTTATAATCGTTCACCATTACCACAATCTCAACATCCGATACCATGTTGCCGGCGAATGCCACTGAACTACCCAATCCCATAACAAGTGCTACTGCAAATAATACCTTTTTCATAATCCAATCTATTTAAATATTTAACATATGGTTTCTGAAAGACAAAGAACAAACATTGTGCCAAACAAATAAACAAGTCATATATACCTGATAATCAAAAGCATACAAAAAACACATATATTTATTGAAGAACTGTTATCTGTGTATCATTTCCACATTTTGTGGAAATGATACACAGACTTTCTATAATTGCCTCCGGCGGGGTTTTCGCCGGGGGGCTTCTTGCATTTGCATATCTATCAAAAAGAAAGCAATATCGGAGCGTTACACCATAAAAACAGCCTGCTGGCAATGACAAAATGATATTGCGTGCCTGGCTGATCGGTGCGGTTCTCCCACCATGCAGACAAATCCCGGTAACAGAATGACAAAGCGGACACCCAAAATTGCGTTAGGGATTGCAGAGTAAAGCCCACAGCCTTTAGGCGAGGACTTGGAGCGTAAAGCCCGACCGTCCCACGGGAACGCCCAAAAGAAAAAGAATCCCCCGAACATTCATCCGGGGGACATTCAGGCCGTCACGTCAATTATAATACAGATTAAGATCATCCGTACTTATCTCCTTCCCGTCCCGGAAAACAAGGCTCTTTTTCTCGATCTCCTTTCCGTTTTTGTAAACGGTCACTACCCACTGCATCGGCTCGTTCACAACGCCGTCCTCTCCGTCCACGACACCACCGGAAACGGCAAACTCGATCGCCTTTCCCGTCGTGCTTAACGTCACCTTTTCGACGGCCAGTTCTTCATCGCTTAGAATCACCGGGCTTGCGAGGCTTTCCCCCGTCGCCCCGTCTTTCAACTGCGTACCGTTGGCGACTACCACGACCGACTTAATGAAGCTGCGGAAATCTCCCGACTGCTCGATCGTTACCTCATACATCGCCCCTTTTCCTCCCGGTTCGTCGTCGTCCTTGCTGCAACCGACGAAACACAATGCCATGCACACGCATACGGCTGACAAATACAAATACTTTCTCATACCTTCAATTATTTAAGTTTATAAATAGATCACGCACCCCAGGCCGACATGGTTGTTATTCCGGAGAATGGAGTTAAACAACATTTCAAACCTGTATTCGGCAAAAAGAGCCACTTTCGGGCTTAGCAACATTTCCGGCCTTATCCCGACCTCGTACCCATACACGAAAGCCTTGCTTTTCTCCAGGTACACAAGATCGCTTTTCGCCTTGGCTTTCTGGTAGCCGATCGTCCCGGCTGCGATCCCCAGGAGCGAGAATTTCCGTCCTTTCAGGGCGTAATAGGCCAGCTCCGGGCCGACCGTCACGGTGTTTGCCTTTACCAGATCCCGGTTTAGATTCCGGTAATTAAGGTTTGCCCCCACCTTGAAAGCCTTGTACACCTTTCCAAAACCGAACGTCCCCTGCACCTGACTTTCATCCACGATATAGCCCAGCTTCACGTTCATATACTGGCTTCCGATATATTGTGCCCTGCACACGGCCACCAGGCACAAAAAGAGCGATAATACGGCAATTTTTCTCATAACCTCATTGATTTACTTGTATCGTTACATTCTCTTTCACTGGCAGACCGTAACGGCTTGAAACGGTAAACTCGATCACCGCCTGCCCGGTCGCATCCGGCCGGAACGTCACCAGGTTGTTTTTTTCCAGTGCCACGCCCTCGCCCCTTGTCGCATCATACCCGGAAATATACACCCGGCCGCTTCCCTTTACGAACCTGGCCGACGCTTTCACCCCGTAAAGTTCCGTATCAAGCTGCAAATAAAATTCCGCTTCCTCCGATACCAGCATAAGATCCGGCACGTTCTGGAAACGTATGTTTATCTCCGGGCTGGAAACTTTCAGTTTGATGCTGTCGGATCGTGTCACCAGTTCGCTGGCTACCCCCATGACGATATACGCCTCTCCCTCGGTTGCCGGGATAAAATCGAAATCCAGCCGATTGTTTGCCTTGAAATCATATTCAAACGTTTCTCCGGGGCTGTATTCGTTGTTATCCACCAGGATAACGCCGTCCCCGTCCCTGACCTCAAAGCGTGTCAATATCTGATCCCCGTTGTCCGGATCGAGATCCGAGATCGTAAGGGTGCAATTAATGGGCTTCCCCACTACGGCCGTATTGCCGTCTATACTTTTCAGCGTCACGGAAAAATCCCGGCTGACAAGTTTCAGTTCGTCGTCGCAAGACGACAAAAAGACCAAAGCGCACAAGGCGGTAACTAATTTTCTCATACGATTTATTTTATTTGTTCACGATAATACGATCAAACAGAGCGTTCAGATCCACCCCTTTGCTCCTTAGAAAAGCGATGTATTTCACCACCACGGGGGCGGTTTCCGACTGCTCGATGTTGCAAAGCTGCTGGCGGCTGATCCCCATTTCCTCGGCAACGCTTTTCGCCGTCAGGCTTAGCCTGATCCTTTCTACTTTCAATTCATTACTTAGTTCCATAAATGAAATTTAAAGGGTTTATTCTCTTTTGGTTTTTTATCACCTCATAATGCAAATGATTCCCGGTACTTATCCCGGTGCTTCCCACGAACCCGATCACGTCCCCCTTTTCCACCTTCGCACCTTTCCGGGTGTAAATGAGTGTCAGATGTGCGTATCTGGTCTGAAATCCGAAACGGTGCGTAACGACTACCGTTTTCCCATATCCGGGCGTTTCACCTGCGAACGTCACCGTCCCACTGGCTGCGGCGTGTACGGTAGCCGCATACACCGCCGCCATATCCAGGCCTGCGTGAAACTGCCTTTCACCGCTTATCGGATGCGTCCGGTAGCCGTAACGGTCGGAGATCCGGTATTTCTCTTTCAGGGGTGCGACAGAGGGGACGAAACGGTAAATATCCCCGTCCTTTTGGACGATCCCCCACACCGGGGCGATGTCCCCGTAATCCCCTGCGGTCTGCAACACCTCCACGATCAGCGAACGTTTGTCCTGCGCCCCCACCCGGCCGACAGGGATCAGCGCAAGGATCGCAAGGCTAAATATCCTCCACATTCACGATGTCGCTGTTCTCCAGGTCAAAAAGAACGTGACGGCCTCCGTTCTTCTCGTTGATCTCGATACGGAAAACTTTCTCGTCCGGAATGGTGAACTTATCGAAAGCGATCACGTATTTCATCCGGCCGTTCCCCTCTATCCTGGGCGAATAATTCTCCGAGAACAAAGCCTGCTGATCCACTTCCTGGGATGCGGTCAGCTTGGCCGTTTTCTTGTCGATGATGTAATACCGGATATAATCTATATCATAAGGCAGTTTGCTTTTGTTCTCGATCTCAAAGGTAAACAGGAGCAAGTTATCATATATATGCAGGTTGTTCACGGAGAAAACGATCTTGTTGCGAACGATCCCCTTGTTGAATATCCCCCTTTTTGCGTTATATACCCGGCTCATGACCTGATCCCTTTCCCCGGCCGGGATAATGTTGTCGGTCAGGATCACGTTCGCCTTTTTCTCCGGCCGTTTCTCCCCTATCTCATAGACGAACGCCTCCGGCTGCTGCCGATAATCCACGTTGAACGTGTAGAACTTCCCCCCTTCGGTCGCCAGCGACACGTTTGTCTGCCTGGGAAATTCCTCCACCTTTCCCGTGGCTGCGATCATTCGCACGATATTCTCGGTATTCTCGGCCTTGCTTACCTGTATGCAGGTATCGCCGTAATCTATATAAATCACCTTTTCCGGTGCGATCAGGTGCGTTTGCGACACCTCATTCAGATAGATAGTGTCCGGCCGTATGCTCGACATATCGGGCAGGAAATAGTTCGTATGCTCCAGGCTGTCGGCATAGGTCACGTTAAACGAATAGAAAAAACCTCCCTCGGTCGCCACGCTGACGGTCGTCTGCTTGCTGAAACTTTTCCGGTTGGCCTTTATGCGCAAGATATTAGGCACGCTCTCCGGGTTATCGACGGCCACGAAGTCCGTAACGGCCTGGTTATACTTCACGGCCGAGGGGAATACAAGATGTATCGTCTTGGAATAATTCACTGCGATAGGCAGGCTTTCCACCGGGCGGATCTGCGCCCCGGCCGAGGAAACGGCCAACGCCAGGATAAAAGAACAAATAGCTTTCATTTCAGATATAGTTTATAGTTCGACTTCACGGTGACAACGACCTGGTTGTTCTTCTTCCGGAACACGCTCTTTGCCGCATTGCTCACCGCATTAACCCCCGTACTTAGAACGTCCGTCCCGTAAGAGGTAACGTTCATATCGCTAACCACCTCGTCGGCCGCCTCCTTTGTCGCTTCCGCCTTGATGTTCAAGGGCACATATATACCGGGCAGTCCGTCCCTGTCGTACACGGTCTTTTGCATCTCATAGATGCTGTTCCCGATCCGGACGGATTCAACCGTTATATTGATCCTGTCCTGTGCGAGCTTCACCACCCCGAAAACGGCCGTCCCCTTGTTAATCACCATGCCGCCGGGCAGTTGCATTTCTTGGAGCGTGACAAGTTTTATCACGCTCCCGTTCGTGATCTTCTGATCGCCCGACACAATGGCCTCTATCGTGTTTCCCTTGTTCTCCGGTTCTTCCCCCGAAAAGAAACGTCCTACTGTCCTTTCAGGCTCTTCCTTCTTCGGCGTTTCCTTTTTCGGCCGGGCTTTCGCCGTTCTCCGTTTCATGGCTGCGGCCGCTTTCAGACTGTCGGCTCTCTGGTTCTGCCTTAACTGTTCCTGCAAGGCTATCACTTCCGGATCTTCCCGGTACATAGCTCCCGAACGTTCCCGGTACACTTCATCGGTAAAATTCTCGTACTCCGGCCGTCCGTCCGTATTCATCATATCGTCCAGGGTAAAATCGCTTTGCTGCTGTGCCCTAAGCGAAGTGTTCACGCTCCCGTCCTCTTCCCGGTTGTCCCCTTTCCCGGTCAGTGCCAGCGTAACGGCCAGCACCACCAGCACGAAGATCCCCAGGGATGCGAACAGGATTATTTTTGTTTTCGTGGCCTTATCCATAGTGTTACTTTTTTTCAGGTTCTTGTTCTATCCGGACAATCTGCTGTATAAACTGGTTAAAGAAAAATCCCGTCACGTTCTCCGGAAATTGCGGCGTGGTTCTCACGATCTCCCCTTTCGTCCTGATAAGAAACCTTAGCTTCTGCCCCGAAACGCCGTAAATCGTCAGGGTGGAAGTGAAAGCCACCTTGTACGGCTCATTGTCCCCGGCGATCGTCTGGATGCTGTCTATCTCGCATTTATAGACCGCCCCGTTCTGCACCGCATCAAAATAGGCCTTATCATTATAATACTTTGAGAACACGGCATTCAGATCGTTCTTATTGACATAAAAAGCGGCGTGCGCCTGATTTTTTTTCAGGTTCAGGCGATCGAAGCTGTTAGCGTACCCGGTCGCCTCGGCGCACGTCTTTTTCACCAGGGCAAGAAACAGAGCCTCGCTATCCTCGGCGTGCGTTTTCAGGTACTCGCCGGATCGCTCCACCACGACCACCTTATCCAGTGCCGTAAAATTCACCACCAGTCCCCAGGCCAGCACCAGGACAACCACCACCAGGGCAAAGCCCAGGCACAATTTTAAGTTTACCGCTCCTTTGCGCTTGGCCTCGGCCAGTGTATCAAAATCTTTCAGTATATCGTCTTTATTCATAAGATCAGGATTTAAAACAGTTCACGACAAAATTTCACGCTTTTGGCAAACAGGAAAAGTTTGAACACGAAAGCGAAAAGAAGTCTCAGCATGGTATATTTGTTCTGTCCGCACATGTGCATGATATTCTCCGCAATGATAGACCCCAGGGCGTTGGCTATCAGGAACGCCGGGATCGTCATGTAACAGACAAACAGGTTTTTCAGGTATGCGTGCGTATAATGCCTCGTTTTCTCGTCCATGTAGAGTATTACGGCTATCGGCGTGACGATCTCCAGGAGTATAAGATACAGATACCGGGCTGACGCAAAGAAGAAAAATATATATTTCGTTGCGTACAGGAGTATCGTATAAGCCGCAATATTGAACGGCAGCATGATAACCTCCTGAATCTGCTGCCCTACCCAGTTATGCCGCCTTTGCACGTCCTCGATATAGTCCTTTGTAAAGGTTACGATCGCCTCGTCAATGCTTAGATCCACGTCCTCCTGATAATGGCTTATCAATTCGTTCTGAAGATTTCCAAGTGCCGTTTCCACGATCGTAAAGGCGAACGGTGCGACCATGATAATGGCGAACACATAAATATAGATATAGAACAGTTTGAAGAACTGTTTCATATCGACGGGCTTGTCCCCCTCGCTAAAGGCCTCTTTCCAGGCCGTCACGAACTTTTGTATCACGATGATAACGGCGATAAAGGAACAAAGGGCGATGATCCCCTGGCTGACGCCGTTCATCTTGACGGCCTCGTATGCGCTAATCACATTGTCGATCACTTCCATAGGCTCACTTCTTGGCTGTTGATTTCAGGGCTGCGATCCGTTTTATAGCGTCATTGACCGTATTAAACCTCGCTCTCTCGTCGAGCATCTTGTCCCGGTTCTCTTTCAGCTTGTTATCCAGATCCACGATAATTTTTATCCTCTCCCCGTCGGTCATGCTCACCGAGGGCGATATGATCGTCCGGATCAGGTCAAAGGAAAGCACGCTTTCCTCCATGATCTTGTTCAGCACGTTCGTATATTCCCCGTATGCCTCCTGTCCGGTAAACACGTCCGACCGGGTGCACTCTTTCGCCGCCAGTTCCAACATTTCCCCCTGCATGGAAAGCACCTGCAACACCATTTTAGAGTTTTTGATAACCCCGTTCACCTGCCGGTACAGATCCAGGCTCTTAGTCAGTATGTCCCTGGATTCCCCCAGCACTTGAAACTGTTCGTATGCCTGTTTAAGTTCTTTCGCCCAGGTTATCTGCGATAGCTGCGTCAAGGCCGGATCGGACACCACCCACTGGCCGAACGCCGTACAGTAAAAGCACATCATCACAAGCAAACTACATAGACATTTCCGTTTCATAACTTTTCTGTTTTAATTGTTTATACTTCTCTATGGCCGTTTCCATGCTTCCGGCCTCCTTGTAAATCTCCTGCAATTTGTTCCATTTCTCGCCGTCGGTCTGGAATGCAAGCAATTTTTCCGGTGAAAGCTCCAGGCGTACCACCGTTGCATAACTATCCATAAACCGGATGAATATCTCCGAATACGGCCGTACCCCTGAAAAGTCGTTACGGATCGACTTCATCAGGTTTACGTGGCTCCGGTTCTTGATATGGAACGCCTCTACCGTCTGGTCGTAAACGATCTCGTTGGCCGGAAGCACGTATAAGAGTTGCGTATTGGCGATAATGCCTTTCGTGTACTCGTTATCGGGAAGCTGCGCCAATGACTGGACGATCGTACCCACCGCCCCGTTTTCCTTGCGGAGTTTCTGGTAACAGAACGCCACCGTCGAATGTATGTCCGCACCTGAAAAGGTGTCCTTTATAGACTGGCTTTCTGCGTACTCGTCAAAGATCAGCATCCCCCTGACGGAACGATCCGAAAGGATCTTGTTCTCTATCGTATCGAAAAGGATTGTCATAATGACGGAAATCAGGAACGGATCTTTCTTTATCTTCGTCAGCTCAAAGACGATAAAATCCCGGTTCTGCATATCGTTCTCCAGTGGGGACGGCTTGCACACGTTCTCATAAAATCCCCCCGGCATAAATTCCGAACACACGTGCAGGAAGCTGTCTATATCGAAGTATTCCGGCAGGATATTCAAACGCTCATACAGTTTTTTCCCCTCTCTTTGGACGTACCTGTAAAAGTCCGGGAAACAATGGCCGTCGGGAATATCCTCGTAATAACGGCAAATGATCTTTGTCAGCGAAACAACTTGTTTCGTGTCCTCCATGATCGCCTTAGACCGCCAGAATTTAAGCACCAGGTTTACAAGCGTCTTTATCTTCTCGTTGTCCGGCTGCTTCCCGGCCGTATAGAACGGATTGATCCCCAACGGGCTGCTGCCGTCATAATCAATATGCAGCGACCTGTCCGGGTACAACTGCGAAAGCTGGTAAAAGCTCTTTCCGAACTCGACGACGATCTGTTTATAATTCTGCTCGATGTTCTGCTGGATGATGTTCAACGACGTAACCGACTTTCCCCCACCCGTCGATGCGACGATAATCATGTTACGTGCCGGAATGCGTTTCTTATCTGCGTCCCAAACGTCCTTTCGAATCGGTGTTTGATACAGCCGTTCGTTAAACAAGATCCCCTCCTTGTCGCTGCGGAACGTAGAGTAATTGATCCCCATGCAGAGCGACGAATGCAGATCCGAAAGAAACAGGTAGTCCGGATTCAGGTTGTTTTCCCGGCCGATGATCGAGCCTATAAAGATATTATAAAGCCCCTCGTAACTTGGAATGTAATATTTAAACCCGGCGTTCGTGAAAATCATTTTTACCTGTTCCGTCTGTCGGTTCAGGATCGTTTCGTCATCCTCCAACAGCAACACGTTCAGGTGCGTTTTGCAAAGCACGTTTTCCTCGTTGATGATCTCCTGCTCATACGAGGCCAGGCCGTCATAACGGCTTTTTATGGCCTTGTCAAACTCCCGGTAACGGCCGAACAGCTTCACCCTCTCGGCCAGTTCCTCCCGGTAGCTTCCCCCGGCGAATTTCCATATCTGGTTTACCACATGGGAACAGGGCACATGAACGCCGATCCTTTCCAGCATCGACATATAAAGCTGGCTGTTTGCCTCCTGCAAAGTGCTGTCCGTAACATATACTTTCATCCTGTCGGGCAGATACCTTTCATCACAAACGGCAAAGAATATCCCTTTCTTCTGCCCGATCCTTATCATATCGGAACACTGTATATCCCTTAGTCCCTCGTCGTCATGGAAACCGTTCACGTACCGGAAAAGGTGCTGTTTCACCTCGGCCACGTTCAACGGCCGGATCTGCGTGCCACGGATATTCCGGATAATGGAAACTGCACTCTCCACCGATTCCAGAAACTCGGCCAGCCTGTCCCGGTCTGCCTTCGCCAGTTTCTCGCTATACGCCAACGGGTTGGCCTGGTACGCTTTTTCAAGGCTTTGCAGTCCCGAAAGCGTAAAGGACAATATGCAGAAGTGATGCAGGTATTCCCGTCCGTCGAAATACTTCCTTTCGGCCGTCTGTATATAGCCCTCCCCCTCGATCACATATTCCGGCTTGAATTTCCTGCGTAAAAACACGTCCTGCTTATGTATAAACCCGGTTCGGACATACTGGAAAGCCCGGAATAACTCGTTATGCCTTTCCTCCAGATCCGAGCGATCCAGCGAATAGGCCTCCGGCAATTCCAACAGGTAGGAAACGGATATTTCGCCGGATTTGGTAAGTATGGAAGATCCTACCGTATCCAAGATACAGTACGCTTGCGCTGCCGATATTTTCATAAAAAGAGTGTTTACAGGCTGTTTAACAGATCCTTATTCGATATGACAAATACCTGTCTTTTGAACTTGCCGAACTTGCGCTGCATGGAAAGGTTGATAAAGACGATCCGCAAGACCACAGAGGCGAACGCCCCGGCCACCAGCGAAACGATAAAGGCCAAAAAAGATCCCTCCCCACTCATGGCACTTGTCAGGAAGCCCACGACAAAAAGAACAATCACAGCCAGGATAATACAATAGATGCAAAAAAACTTCGTTCTCATTCCATGCACTTTCAGGGGTGTTTCCAGCCCCTTTCTAACCTGGAAGTCCATTAGAGGGACATTTTAAGTTTGCTATTGATAAGTGCGATAACGGCTGCAATGATCGCAAGCCCGATGATGATGTAACCAACTACCCAGAGTAAGTTTACAATACCCTCTTTTCTTGTTCCCTGTCCGTCCCGGTCTATAATCTTATCATAATTCATCACCACACCGATCCCCACTCCCACGATCAGGAGCATGGCGATCACCGGAACGGCATAATCACTAAGGAATGTGTTTACTTCATTTCTGATACCTCCAGTAGCCTGGAGCAAGATAAACAAAGGCGTTTTCATAAGGAGTTTATTTTTAAGTATTTAAGTAAATAAATTCTTATCCGGCCAATCCAAAAACAACCTTTGCTATTGCACTGGAGTTTCAAACTGGAGTGTATTTATACAATTATATTGTACAAAATCCATTCCAATTTGACATAATACACTACTGTTTTAATAAATACACTAATTATCAAACTTTTATAATTTTACCCCTTTTTTATATTCCACAAAAAAGTGTGGAGTTGTCCCACACTTTGTAGAATGTCGCCACACTTCCCTTGTTATTCAATGCCTTGTATATCCCTTATGATCTGCTGGTAATTTTCCTCTATATCCGAGGCCAGTACGGGATGCACGATCGGAAGCGGATCTTCCTTGTCCTCGTACATTTCAAACCTCAAATGAAAGTTCCTCATGTTGGAATGTGCCGCACTCCCCACGAACTCGCCCGATTTCAGGCTGGTAAAGAAATTCGTGTCGTATATTTCCTCTTTCTGCGTGGAAACTGTACGGCTGCGGTTCTCCCCTCCCCGGCTGCTTCCGGTGGTCTTTGAAACCCTCTGCCTCTCCTCTTTTCCAAAAACAAGCGGGTAGCTTTTCAAGGCCTCTATGTCCTTTGTCCGGCCAAAGAACTGGTTCCCGAAATTGGATTCTATCGAACTGCGGTCATATTTCCCGTATATCTTCTCGATCTTCGCCGCCGACTGCGTGAGGAAAACGAAACTGCAAAGGTATTCCCTTAGAACGGACGGCAGTTTCTCGAAATCGGCGATCCGGAACGTGGTCGCTTCATCCAGAAAGTAGAAGAACGGCACTTTGTTCGCCAGCGTGAAACGCCGGGACGAAATGGAAAGCATGAGCGATATAACCGGGGAAATCAGGTTTTCGATCTGATAGGCGTTCGATACGACAACCAATTTCGGACATTCCGGATCTATCAGGTTAAAGTCGAAATCATTTCCGGAAAGGACATAACACACCTTTTTTTCGTTGGCGAGCGTGCTTAGACTGTTGGTAAGGCTGCTTAGATAGCTGCTTTGCGTCTTGGGGCTGTCCTTTGCGTCCAGGAATGCCCCGGCCAGTACCCGGCTCTGGTGCTTGCCCTCCAGGAACGACGTTATCCGGACAGTTCCGGCCGAACAAATGAAATTAACGATATGGGGTATCGTGCAAAACTGCGGATAATCGTTATAAAACCGGATCGAAACGCCCCTTAATATCCCCAACGCCCCGTTAAACCACTCGTCCCGTTTGCCGTCCTTTCCCTGGTAGGCGGTCAGCATATCATCCATTAGCTGCAAGAACAAGGTTTCATTCTTCACCACGGAAGGACGTATCGGATTTGTCCGGTGCGTCCGTTCCATATCCGTGAAACTGATCTGGAAGCACCCATAAGGGTAATTATGTTTTTTTACCAGGTGTACGGCTGTCCTTGCCAGATCGAAATCCTTGTAATTATAGACAAATCCGGCAAACCCGGCCTGTATATACTGGCTTAACAAGGGCTTTCCTATGCTTTTGGTCTTTCCGGAGTTCGCCCCACCATAGACCAGGAAATTATCGAACGGATCGGCAAAGGTTATTTTCCTCCCTCCCCCGGCCGACAGTTCAAAACGGTATTTCTGTCCTTTTTGCTGCTGTTTCCCGGAATTTGGAAGCAACAGCACAACAACGATGATCCCCACCAGGCAGGCGATCCCTATAATAATATACATCATCATATCATAACTCTTTAAACGGGTTTAGAAAACTGCCGATCTGTTTTATCAGCATCATTTTTATATTAGCCGGGTTCTGTATAAGGCTGACGGCCTTTTTCACGTTGCCTACAAGCATCCTTTCCGTCCGGAAGCTATCCCCCAGGATCTCGTTTATCAGCTTTTGTTTGGCCTTACCACCGATAAACCCGACCGTCTTGTCTGCGCTTCGGTGCGTTCCCCTTTCCCTTTCCCGGCCTCCGGTATCTTTGGCGTACCCGGTAAAGGCAAGCAAATCCCGGCGTTCCATAAAGAAAGAACTTTCCCCCTTGATGTAGGTATAGTTTCCGGCCTCGTCCCTTTCGATCGTATATCCCCTCTCCCTCATGGCCTTGTTTATCTGCCTTACCGTCCGGTATTCGGGATTTGCCAGGCACTCCCTAAGATCCTCGTTCCTGACTGCGTACCCATGCTTGTATCGGTCTATCAGATTGATCTCATTCTCGTATGCGTATTTCCGGATCGCCGAAATCGGCACATAGGTTTTCGTTTCCCTATCAAACAGTACATCATAAGACACCTCTTTAAGCTCTTTCCTGTATTTCACCGGATCGGGTTCAGGCATGGGCGTTTCCGCTTCGTTTTCCGTTTCTTCCGGATGTGCCTCGCTCCCCGGCGTTTCCTGCTGTGGCTGCTGCGCTTCCTCCTTTGTTTCCGGCTTTCCGGTCACGCTTTTATCCTCTTCCGGCTCGATCGGCACTTTCTGGTATGTCAGGAAAGAAATATTCTTGGCTTCCAGGCTGTTTTCCCGGTAGGCCACGCCCTCCTGCTTGTACTTGTACAGGTTAAACCGTTCGATAATGCCCTCCATGTGGCGGCTCTCCAGTTTCGGATCGGCGAATTTTTTCAGATCCTTGTGCCGTATGCTCACCCGTTCACCCTCCCGTGAAAAGGAATGTACCCCTTTCCGTACCTTATGCGTGTAGCCTTGTTCTTTCATGGCTACGACAATCTGGTTAGCGGACGTAAAACGGTAGTTCTCCAACAGGTTTTTAAGCTCCGGGTTCTTGATCTTCTTCAAGACGGCTTCGGCCGTCGGTTCGCTTTTCACCAGGTTTATTTGATGCTCGTATGCGAACTGCCGGACGGTGGCGAACGATACCGTCGTATGGTTTTGTTCATCATAAACCACTTTATAAGCGACCTCTTTCAAGGCCTTTTCCCCCTTCTGTGCTTCATCTTTTACATATGTCGAGAAACTTATATCCTTTACCTGCAAACCGTTCTCCCTGTACCCGGCCGGGTTCGCCTCGTACTTTGTCAAGTCGAAACGTTCCGTTATGCTTTTTAGCTGCTCGTCAGACAGAGGTTGTTCGAACGCTTTCAAGAGCCTGTGTTCAACCTGGAACACTTCACCCTCCCGTGAAAAGGAATGCACCCCCTTCCTTACCTGGTGCGTGTAACCTTGTTCCCTCATGGCTGCGACGATCTGGTTTGCCGCCGTAAACTGCTCGTCCTGCAATATCCTTTTAAGCTCCGGGTTCGTGATCTTCCCGATCTCGGCCGATACCTGCGGACGTACATAAGTTTCCCCCTCTTTGGCCTGGTAATCGAATTTCCGGTTAAAACATTCCTGTACCCTGACTTTCCAGCCCTCATGTGAAAAACCCCGTTTCACCGTCCCCCTGCCCTCCAGTTCCCAGGTGTTCCCGGCCGATTTAGCCCCCGGAGAAAGTTTCACTTTCCCGTCCAGGCTCTTGCGTGAAACGATTACGTGAACGTGTAAGTTCAGACCGGGTTTAGGCTCTCCGATCCTGGCGATCCCCTGTTTCACCTCTTCATCTTCCGGATGATAGGATCGTTCCGTTTCCACACGTGCGTAATACATGAGATCCTGGCCTCCCCTAATATTGTCCCGTCCGAAGTTCAAGGCGTATTCATCCATAGCCGAACGGGTGAACGCCTCCAGCTTTTGGAAAACCTCTTTTTTCTCCTGTGGTGTAAGTTCCTTAAAATCGTCCACTTTCCGGCCGATAAGGTGCATTTGTTCCGACTGCGACGGATTGAGCGAAAGCATGAAGAATTTAGCGTCGTTAGCCCCTAACGCCTTTTTGTTCCCGTCTATATCCATAATTACCCGTTCGGGTGAAATATCCTGCTCCGTATGGGAGAAAAAACGCTGTCCCTCCCCCGTTTCCTTTTCCAGATAACGCACCAGGTCGTGACAGCTTCCCGTATTTCCGCTTTTCACGTCCTCGGCCGGGTGTACTTTGGCAAACATAGGCTTATCTCTTTAGTTCGTCCTTTAACCTTTTCACCCACATATCCAGCGTATTACGGTCTATCTCATAAACCGTATCGTTGAATGTCGGTATCTTCTTCACCTCGTCGATACGCTCCACGATCTCCAGGATCTTGTGCGTATTGCATCCGACGGCCGGAGTTCCTTTCTCCTGCCGGGCTATTTCGAGATCCGTTTGCAGTTTCCCGGCCTTCTCCCGGTTTTCCCTGGCTTCCTGTTCCAGTTGCTTGGAACGCTCCAAAAGTTCCTGTACCTGTGAGATGTGCATATATTCGTCCGGATTGTCCCCCGGCGTTTTCACTTCCCCGACAAGCGACAAAAGGAGTTGTTCGATGTTTTTCAGCCTTACGTTAGTGGATTTCTCAATGCCCCGGACAACTTCGATCACCCGGCTTGCCTGCTCTTTGGCCGCAATGTTCGGCGGCATTACATTCGACTGCGGGGTGATCCCCGTTGTTTCAAAATAGAGTAACATTTCGGCCACGAACGCATCGTGCGATTTGTTTCCTTTCAGCATATCAAGCCTAAACCTTGTACTCTCCTTTATACGGATAGACGTATCTTTACTTGTTGTTGCCATAATTTCACGTATAGGGGTTTGCATACATAAATATCGGCTACAATATACTATAATTCAATGAATTATCAAAATAATGTATGCAATATGTATGCAATTCGCATACATATAAACAAGTAAACAGTTATATATCAGTAATTTAGAAAATCAGCATTGGACTTAGTCCAATGACTGCTTGCTCACTTTGGTAAACCGTCGTTCTCTCTCTCCTTGCTTCGCTCGTCGCTCCTGGAACGCTCCGCACGGCTTCGCTCCAATACATCAGACACCCAGCCCCCAAAATGCACATTACAAATGTACACCGCCCCCCAAAAAAGTGTACATTTGTAAAACGGCGGCAATCGTTCCGATCACCTTATATTTTACAACACAAAAACAAAATTTTACACATTTTAACGCGCGGAAAAAATCGCACTAAAGAAACGCTTCGCTCATTTTTTCTCCGTTTCTCATTTTCCGTTTTCAAAATGCACATTTTCCAGCCGTTTTTGAAGCCTGTGATTCCCTAAGATTTTCCTTCTTTGTGAGAATAGTCTTTGTAGAGGTTCTTTGTAAGAAAGCGTTTTTTCATTTATAATTAACTGAAATACAAATCGTTATAAGTGAAAAGACACAACCTAAAATACTCATTTTACTAAAATCCGAAGGGGGAAAATACTTATTTTACTAAAATTACCCCCTCCAATAAATACCCATTTTACTAAAGGTTACAATAAAAAGTACTTGGTATTTTTTGGCGGTATCTTTTATTTCTTTAACTTTGTCCCGAACTCAAAAAAAAAAGCCTATGGCGACCAACGACATCACCCTCTATATTCCTCCTACGGAGGAAGAAGTAATGTTAATCCAGCCGAATAACGTAACATTCGGCCAGTACTCTGTGACCGAGTGGCAAGAAAACCTCCTGACGCTCATAAGCGACCAGATCCAGCAACACATGACCAGGGAAAAACAACTGCCTAAAGACCTCTTTAACCAGCCTGTCGTCGAGATCAAATGCGACGAAGCCGGGGGGAAGAACAACAAGAGCAAAGTTCTGAAAGAGGCTATCGCCATGATGCGGAAAAACTTTTCCTTTCGCTGGGTGCATCCCAATATCCACCAGACGGTGGAAACGTTCGGGGTGGTGATAACGACGGTACACAACATCAAAGGCACAAACCGGGTAGCCCTGACGCTCAACCCCTGGGCGATCCCTTTCCTGCTCTACTACGGTACGGGTGTCGGCGGTACAAGGTACGGGAAGAACATCGCCTTAACCCTCCGGGGCAATTACACCAAGCGGCTCTACAAGATCATTTGCAGCCAACGGGACAGACGGGAGTATTATTACTCGATCGACCAATTCTGCAAAGACCTGGAGATCCCGGCCTCCTACTCGAATGCACAGATCGACCAAAAGGTTTTAAGGCCTGCACAGACACGAATCAAGGAAAGCGAGGCCGATGTATGGTTCGATTACAAATTCATCTGCAAAACGCCTAAAAAGGGGCAAAAACCGAAAGCCGACACGATTATCCTGTTCATCCATGCGAGAAATCCCCAAGAACTGCGAGGCGACCAGCAACAACAATACTCGTTCGTTTACCGTTGGGTTTACGGTGCTTTAAGCTATCCGAGCGACAACACCCCGGTAAGGGCACTCGACAAGATCCTGGAAAGCGGACGGCTGAAAGACGTGTACGACCGTTGTGCATATTACGACGATAAGGTTTGCAGCGGTGAAATGAGTACAGCCCACGCACAAAATTCACTGGCAAAGATGCTGCGTGAGGATTTCGGTATCAAGGCCAGGGGGAAAAAGAAAGATCCCGACCTGTTTGGTTAAATCCGGAAGATTTTCTATATTTGTGTGCGGCCGGGGTGGTTCCCGTCCGTCTGGGGGCTGACGGCTATTGCACGTCAAGCCTTAAAAGTGGGGCGAATTGACGTATTACGACATCCCCACTTTTTCATATACCCCTATATTGTAATGCACATTACAATAATACTAAAATACTAAGATTAGTATAGACTTATCTTAGTATTTTAGTAAAACGAGTATGCTTGAAATCTGCCTCCGGCGGGGTTTTTACTGGGGGCTTCTGACCTTTGCACTGTTTCCTATTGTTCCGTAAAATCAGTGTCGCACAGTCCGCACCTTAACACCAGCCCGGATTTTCCCCACACGTTACAGCCGCACCCACAGGTGTATTTCTTCCGCTTTCCGCTTTTGCTCTCCCCCTCGTCCGGATCTTCCGGTTCTTCCGTTTCGTCCCCGTCGCTTCCGGCGATGCGGATCGGCCGGGTAGGTACGGCCGCCAAAGTCGGCTTGTACCTAAGCCGCAAGTTTTGCAGATCCTCCCGGCTTAGCGTATTGAAAACCTGCTCGAACTTCCCTCCCGGAATGATATAATGCGTAATGCTCTGGCCTGTCCTTTTGCCTCCGGCCTCCCCGGTGTCGGACGGCATCAGTCCGACCTGGATCATCTTGTCAGCCCATTGCGAATTATGATACCCTCCCCGGCTCGGCCTGCCGAAATCCTCCTGCCACAAATGGCACATTTCATGTACCAGGGTAGAATGCCAGTCCCGATCTTCCCGGTTCATAAAATCGGGGTTGATGCTGATCTCGTGAACGACCTTTTTTTCCTGCCCGTCCCCTCTCCAACGGTTGGCGGCGAAAAAGCCGAACGCCCCACCGTGACGGGACATATTCACGATACATTCCGAAAGCTCACCGTTAAAAATTGCGTCGTTGTAAAACTGATACAAGTCGTCCAACGTCTTAAACTGGATCGTCGTTATCATAAGCCTTTTGTTTTTCAATCTGAATGCAAAGATACGGATATTTTTGTAATGTACATTACAAAAATACTAAAATACTAATATTAGTATAACCGGATATAAAAGATACCCATTTTACTAAAATACTTGAATAAGTACACGTTACGTTTACAAAATACACTACTGTAATGCGCATTACAAAAATACTATTTTTAGTATTTACTAAAAAAAGCGCATCTATCCCAAAGATTATTCGAGAGATTTTTTTATCTTTCGGCCGAAGAATCCCGGAACGGAAATATTAAAAATATCCACGTTCCCAATAAACCATATACGCCCATGTTTCCAAATTACAAAGACTTTCAGATAGCTGTTTACTACACGCTGGGAAAAGCACTTCCCAAGCATATAGAGGAAGTGCAGACGGAGATCATCGAGAATTTCGATATAAAATACAATTCCCCCATGCTCGCACACCCGTTACTGCGTACCCCCATTTACGAGAAAATCATCCTCCGTATATTAGATACAATGGAAGATTTAAAAGAGATCCGCTTTTCCGACGACCGTACCCATGTCGTCCTTACCGGAAGGGGTAAACATCTCCTGGACGAGTACGAGAATGAAATGAATCAGAGGTTGCCTTTCATCATAAGCCGTAAAAAGTTCAAACGTCACACCCAAGAAGAGTTAGCTAAGGCATACCGGGAACTCAATGAATATCCCGATTAGTTTTTCTCCCAGGATTGAGCGTACGAACTAAAATACTAAAAGTAGTATCTACTATTTTTAGTAGATGTAGTATCAAACGAAACGTTTCTTTAAGGCGATGATCGGGTTTATCATCGTCTTGTACATTTCCAGGGGTTCACCCATAAGCTCGCACCGGATTAGGTGTATCAGCCTCTCGTCTTTCGGATCTGTCGGCTGCGGCTGGCAGTCCTTTCCCGTCCTGGTCTGATCCTCCAGTTCGGCCACTAAAATATACTGGAGCGTAAAGATGTCGGCCACGGTTTCCACCTCTCCGGCCACCTGTCGGTATAACTTCCGGTACTCCGGCCAACGTTCGGTATCATAGATATTCGCCTCGATATAGGCGTTTATCTGCGGAGTGGTGGCCGTCTGCTCGATTTCCACACCGGAAAGCCTGCGGATCACCTCTATTTTAAGTTTTTTCCCGGTAAACTTCTGTTTCGGCCTTAACCCGTATTGCGGCATTTCCCCCAGGGAGATAAACGGCTCTTTATCCCCCTTTCTCCGGTAAATGAAATATTCCGCTATCATCGTTCGGGGATATTCAAAACGTGATCCACTAACAGGGCTTTGTCCTCCGGATTTGCCTTTATCCAGAACAGCGACCAATTCAAGGCGTTTCCATACTCGTTAATACCGTTTTCCCGGACGGTCTGCCCGGCTGTCGGGGAAATCCCTTTCAGGCATGAAAGCGCATTATTATTGCCAAACATGGCATATCTGTTAAAGGCTTCCAACTCGAAAGGATAAATATCAAACCTTTTCTTTCCCTGGACGACCTGCGCAACAATCCGGCTATCATAGTCCGGATATTTGTCGGGTTCGACCTTAATCCCCAGGTTCTCCAGCAAAGCCCGGTTTATCCGATCGTCCGTCCCCAAATAAAACTGAAAGAAATCCCCGTCATACCCCCTGTATTTGCCTAAAAGATGCGCATACAGTTCCGCATCCACTTTTCCGTAAATACAACTCTTTATAAAATCCTCGTCGATACGGTTTCCTGCTATCGCATTGGAAACAACATCAATAATCTGTATAATCTTCGGTTTGTTCATATTACATTATTTTATCTACAAATATATATCTATCCAATCAAAAAACGCATTATCAGAGCTATGAAAGCGAAACGGAGTGTAGCGGCAAAGCGTTTTTTGGTTCTTTTTGGGGCGAGTGCCAAAAAGAACTCCCCCCGAAAGGCTGTCCCCCTTTCGGGGGATCTTCCTTGTATCATGCCACCTGTTCCGCTTCATCTGCTGCCGTTTCCTCGCTTTCTACGGAGATATTCAGTTTCCCGGCTATCATCTTGACAATTTTCATAGCGTCGGCCAGTACGTTTAAAATGAACTTGGGTTCTTCCCGGATCGCCTTTATCCAGCTTTTCAGATAAGCTGCGTTTTCAGTGCGTATATGTTCGGCTATCCCGAAAAACATTCCTGCCAGGGCTGCGGCGAACTCGGCCGTTAATTCCTCCTTGCCGTATTCCTCTGATCCGAACGGGTGCGCAAGATCCCGGTTCAATCGGGTGGGGTGTCCCATGGAATGTCCCATTTCATGCAGAAGCGTTTCGTAAAAGCTCTGCATATCGACGAACTGCGAGCGAAGCGGCACTACGATATAATCGGCTAAAGGAGAATAGAAAGCCCTGTCGCCTTGCTGCTCCCGTATCGGGCAAAACCAGCTTTTCGCCTCCAGCATGGCGTCTATTTCGGGGTGCGCCTCTCCGGTTGTCCCGTCGGGCTGCTCTGCCTGTCCCCCTCTGAACTTCTCCCTTAACGCTTCCCATTCTTCCGGCCTCACGTCCGAAAAATTGGTCTGATCCAGGTTAAAGACCGAGTAATATTTATAGGTCGGTATAACGTTGTATTCCTGTTGCTGCTCCCGGCTTAACGCCTTGTATTCCTCAAAGGTTATTTTCTTGCGTGTTTCCTTGTGGTACACGTAGAAAAGGAAGTAATAGACCGGAAACGATTTCGATCCTTTCAGCACGGAGATCCCGGCCTCTTTCGCCTGGTTGAATGTCATAAATACGGGTGTCTGGTACTGGAATTTCTCGCAAAGGAAAAGAAGTAAAAAGGCGTTACCTCCGGCGTACCTGCGTCCTGTGAGGTTCTGCGGAAAGAAATTGCGTGTATTCGCCGCAATGGTGATCCAGGGCTTTTGCCAATTGTCCTCTACCTGCTGGATCTTCTCGATCATCAAATTTGCAAACTGTTGCGCTGCCTTGTCGAAATAATCAGTTTTCATAACTACGTCCCCCGTTCTTTATCCTGGTGGGTGAGCCAGTTCTAAAGGTTGTTATCTCTTTTTCTATACCTCTAATATAGCACTTTTATTTGAGATATGCAAGTATTTAAACAACATTTAACTAACTATTTATCAGATAATTATATGAAAAAGTAGTATTTTAGTATATACTAAATTTAGTATTTACTACCTGATTTTTTCCGATAGTAAACTCCCCACCTCGCACCCTCTCCCCCCCAAAAAACCTTGCGGATGCCTAAGATTCCGATGTTTTTGTATCAAGACAACCTCATTTTGGTTTTTCGGGGCTGTCGGTGTGGTCATCTTGCGTTTACCTTGAGTTCCGAGGGGTTTTTGTATGAGAACACCCCAAACGTTTTTTTCCATAGCACAAGTTTTTTAGGAAAAATACTACCTGGCTTTAGCCAGGCTGGAGATTTTTTCTAAAAGCCGCTTGCGGCTCAACTTGGGATATGGAAAAAGCCGTTTGACCTTTGCAGACAAAAACCCCGGTCAAGGTAAACGCAAGGCGGCCACGCCGGAAAAACTAAAATACCTCTCTCCCCTGAAAGGGGGGTTAAAACCGGGTTCGACAATCGGCTACCGGAGTACCCGGATTGTGCCGATCAGTGAAAAGTCAGGCGGCTTTTATCCGGCTGGCTTCACCGAACGGCTCTATCCGGAAATAGCCTACCTTAATCGGGTGGGTGGGTGTATTCATGCGTTAGGGATTGCAGTGGAAAGCCCACAGCCTTTAGGCGAGGACTTGGAGGCGGAAAGCCCGACCGTTTACGGGAACGCCCAAATCCTCCAAAAGAAAAGCGTACTAATATACTAAAATACTAAAAGTAGTAAATACTACATTCCAGGGAACAAGCCTCTATTCTTTTTAAAATCAATCCAGAAAAGCCATAAAATCCTTGTATAAACGAGATATACTCCCTATATTTGCGTAGTAATCCCCTGTTGTCCCTGTCGCAAGACAAACTCCAGGGTTTTGTTTTTATATACTCCCCCCCTATACGGTAGCGTATGGATCTTTTTCCTGAATCACCTTTTTAATCTTGAACAGCCGTTCTTTGGTTAGCGGCTTTATAGTTTCCGGATCCTCACCGTCGAATGTTTCCCCGAAGATCAGATCGTCCACCTCCAGGCCATGATTAAAATTCTCCCTGATACAGTCCCTTAGCAACCAAAGGTTTTTGAGGTTCACCCAATCGGCCGTTATGTTCCTGATCCTTCTAAACATGATTATCGCAGTACGAAAATAATGCCCCACATGATCGTAATCATGGCAAACCCGTTTATCCAGATAATAAACATCTATTTCCTGGTTTTCTTCATCCTCCGCGATCCGGCAAAGGCAGAACGGGATCTGCTCCAGTTTATCCCATTCGATATATTCCGTTGATTTCATATTGTCATTATTATAAATATCATTACTTGACCAATGATGCGATTACTTTCGTAAACTCCGAAATATCCCCCTCCACGCTGGCCTTTTCCAACGCTTTCATATATTCTTTTCTACGCTCCACCGGAACAACCGTCCAGTTATAGCCTCCAGACGCAAGCATGGCGTTCAAGACGAACCGTCCCATTCTCCCGTTCCCGTCCATATAGGGGTGAATATACACGAAAAAGAAGTGTCCCAAGACAGCCCTTACCGCCGGGTGCGGCTCATTCTTCAAGAGATCGAAAAGGACGGGCATAGCGTCCCTGACCGCTTTCGGGTTCAACGGGATATGTTGCGATCCCCGTATATAGACCTGCCCGGTACGATAACCCACAAGATCCTCCCTTTGCAAGATCCCCACCGTAACGAACGGCATCCACATCTGCATATACCAGACCGGATGATCCGCCCTTACCGCTTCCCCTGCGTTCTTTCCTTTCAGTATATCGGCGATCGTCCCCCTGACAGCCTGGAACGCCTGGTAATACCCACGTGCCACCAGCGCGTTTTTATGCTCCTTATCTTCTTCCTCCGGCTTCCAGTTCCCGACACGCACTTTCTCGATCAGTTCCGGGGAAACCCTATATCCCTCGATCGAGAGAGAATGATAAGCGTCCTCCGAATACTTTTCATCGACGGATCTCAAATACCCCTCCACGTCATCAATCTTTCCAGGGGCTTCGGGAAACAGTTCTACAACCTTATCCCTCATGTTCTCCCACATCAGGCGCAAGCGTGTGACGTAAGGCGACACCTCATAAACAAGGGGCGTTCGTGGCTGATCCTCGAACGGATCTTCTTCTCTCACGTCATACCCGAACCCCCGCATCGTGGAAACGATGCTGTCGGCGATTTCGCTGTTCCCGATGTTCCGGAACGCCCCGGCTATTCTTCCGGCACGAAGCGAAGCCCCGTTTTTCGTCAGTACCTTTAATATATCGGCAGCGTCCCGTATCATGGCCAGGCAGGTGCGGGCTGCGATCTTCTCCACCTGGAAATATCTCGGCGTGGTATATACCAGGGCTTCGGCAAGCGGATAGAGATTAAGGCCGTATTCCGGCTCTTTATATACCTGATCCGGGATCTCGCTTTGAAACACCAAAAGCGAGGTATCATACATCAGCTTTTGCGTGTTGTTATGGCCTTTCGGCGATTTGATAACCACCTGTACGGGCACGGTCGTTTTCCCCGAATACAGATCCAACGACTGGTCGGCCGTCAAACACCACCGTTCCCCCAGCCGGACGGCCGCATATTTCGCAATAAAATACCAGAATGAGGTGTACCAGACCGTCGTATCCCCCTCTGTTCCCGGCCTGGCCGCAATATACCAGCCTTTCATTACTTCCTGCAACCAGCCGTTATCCAACAGCCGGGTTAAATGCGTCCTCCCTATCTCGGCCGTCCCTTGCAGGACGACACAGCGGTCTTTCTCCTGGAGCTTTCTTAATTCCTCCAGTGAAGCCGCCATTTTCTCCGCCATTGTTGCCATAACCGTTTTTATTTAGATTCTGATTATTTTCGTGCAAATACTCGTTTTTAGGCACGCGCAAATACTCGTTTTTAATTACGTGCATTTACTCGTATTTGTTGCAAAAATACAATATTTGTTCCGATAATCAGCTATTAATGAAGTCTTTTTTTACTTGTTGTATCGTCGAAACGGCCTTTCCCGTGAGCTTCGCCACGTTCCGGATCGAGTAGCCTTTCTTCAACAAGGCGATCGCCTCCCGGTATTCCTCTTTCCTCTGTTCGGCCGTTTTCCGGCTTCCCGGCTTCCGTCCCAGCCTGCCCCCTTTCTGGATGTACAACTCCCGTCCGCTATTAAGGCGGTCAATGATCCCCTGGCGTTCGATTGCGGCCAGTTCCCCCAATAGGGTAGTAATCAGAGAGGACAAGGGGTTTACCGTCTTGTCCGGCCGTAATGTTTCCAGGTTCAAGTTTTGGATATACACGCATATTTTATGCGTGTGCAGCGTATCGAGTGCCTTTAGTATCTCCAGGGTGGAACGCCCCAGGCGTGAGATCTCGGTCAGCAACAGCATATCCACCCGGTTCTGCGGATCTGTGCAGTATTCCAGGCAACGGCTTAAAACCGGGCGTTCGATATTGGCCTTTCGTCCGCTTATCTTTTCCTCAAAGACCGCCGTCACCTCGTACCCCCGTCCGGCTGCGAACCTCTCCAGATCGACAACCTGCCGTTCGGTCGATTGCCTGGCCGACTGCGAGCTTACACGTGAATAGATAACCACATTCATAAGACAAGGGATATTATAACAGGTCAGTTATCACAGCCGCCGGAATATCCAGCTTTGAGAAAGCGAACATCTTTTTCCCCAGATCCTTTAACGAGGCTCCGATATGGTACACGTCCGTTTCATCAACGATCAGGAAACGGTCGTGACTGTCCCGGTACGTCCTGATGTCGATAGGTGGGTACTGGCTGTTATGCCTGTCAAGATCAAGTTGGAGTTGCTGCGTGATACGCTGTGTGTAAATGGTGGCCGAGACACCGACGCTGCGTTTACTCAACATGAGCAAGACCGTTTCGTCCACATAGTTGTCGATAAGCACGATCGAACGCCTGGCCGACTTTACCAGATCGGTGGCGAACTTGTACGCATCGAAAATCTGGCCGTTATAAAAAATGCCTTCGACCGGGGGCAAGGCAGTACGCACGAAAAAATCTATCTTCTCGGTATGTTGAGCGACAGTCCTTTCAAGTTCTGACAAACGTTTATTAATGGAATACCCCTTTAAAAGATAATCCTTTAATACACTATTCGCCCATTTCCTAAAAAGGGTTGCGTTCTTGCTATTAACCCGATATCCTATTGACAGAATCGCATCAAGATTATAATATTTAGTAGTATATCTCTGTTTGCCGTCATTACCCATATGTTCCAAAATGGAACATGTGCTATCTATATCAAGTTCGCCGCTTTTGTAAATGTTGTTCAAATGTTTGGTAATAGCTGGCCTTTTAGTCCCGAACAAGTCGGCTATTTGTTCTTGTGTCAGCCAAACGGTTTCATCTTCCAACCTCACTTCCAACTTGACCGCTTCATCCGGCTGGTATAATATGATTTCTCCCTGTTCCATTGCTTACTTACCTTTTCTTAATTCATCAAGCCTCTGCATCGCACCGCTGAACTTCTCACCAAACATCATATCATCGGGCAAAACAAACCAGGTGGGAATACCTCTCGACTGTGGATTACCTATACATTCATCTTGCCCGTTCTGTTTGCGGTAATCGTCCCATTCACTATAAGCGATGTTCCAACGAATACCTAATTTATAGGTATTTTCCCATTTAATAATAGCCAGTGAATAGGCCGGATCATCTTTGCCGTCATAAATCACTTCTACAACTTCAACCACCCCTTTAGGGGAATTTATAAACTTCGGATTTTTATACGAATAAGTGCTCATGTCTTTTATTTTTTATTTATAGCACAAAGATACTCAAAAACAAATATATACATATATACATACGTATGATTAACGTATAAAAACATTTATGGTTATTCTAATCTTTGATTAATTCCGGTACAGAAACAAAACGTACCGAAAGACGGAAACCGGATTTATTTCGGTACGCTTCCCCGATCGGCACAAAAAACACGCAAAAAACGAAAAATACTACTTTTAGTATTTTAGTATATTAGTATTTTAACTATATTTGCGGACATGACAACCATTTAAAAAACTGAATTTATGAGCAAAGCAAAAGTAATCTCCGTATTGAATCACAAGGGGGGAGTAGGAAAGACCACAACCACGATCAACCTGGGCGGCGCGTTACGTCAAAAAGGGTACAAGGTTCTTTTGATCGACCTTGACGGGCAGGCCAACCTGACCGAATCGCTGGGCTTCTCCGCGGAGCTTCCCCAAACGATCTACGGCGCGATGAAAGGCGAATACGACCTGCCGATCTACGAGCATAAGGACGGTCTTAGAGTCGTTCCCTCCTGCCTGGATCTCTCGGCCGTTGAAACGGAGTTAATCAACGAGGCCGGGCGTGAGCTTATCCTTGCGCACCTTATCAAAGAGAGCAAGGATAAGTACGACTATATACTGATAGACTGCCCTCCGTCATTGTCATTGCTCACGTTAAATGCGCTGACCGCTTCGGATCAGCTTATCATTCCGGTACAGGCGCAATATCTCGCCATGCGAGGTATGGCCAAGCTGATGCAGGTTGTAAGTAAGGTACAGCAGCGTCTTAACTCAGACCTGAAGATTGCCGGGGTGCTGATTACCCAGTATGACGGAAGAAAGAACCTGAACAAGAGCGTTTCAGAACTGGTGCAGGAAACCTTTCAGGGAAAGGTCTTCAGCACACACATACGCAATGCCATTGCGCTTGCCGAAGCTCCGACACAAGGACAGGACATCTTTCACTATGCGCCCAAGTCAGCCGGAGCAGAAGATTACGAGAGTGTATGCAACGAGTTACTAATGGGAAAAATGAACTAAACTATGGCAAATAAGAAAGATTTGAAAAGCAGCATGGCCGCCGGGATAACAGGCGGTCTTGACAGTCTGATACAGCCGACCGCAGCAATTCAGGAGCCGGAACAGCCCAAAAAGGAGAAGGCGGTACACTGTAACTTTGTAATCAACCAGAGTATTCACACACGCCTGAAAACGCTGGCTATACGTAAGGGGGTAACTCTAAAAGATGTCATTCAGGAAGCGGCTCTGGAGTATTTGGATAAATACGAAGAATAACAACCAAAAGGCACATAAAGCAAGATACTATAAACAAGCAGATTGATAACGTGTTATATTATCAACAATATAAAGAACAAAAATATGGACGAAATGGAATTGATGATGCATCTGCATCGTAATAACAAGAGACAGGGACCGGGTAGTGAAGACGCTACAAATCTTGCAGTTACACTGGCTAAGATAGATAGGGAAAAGTCTTACAAGATAGCAGACATAGGTTGTGGTACAGGCGAACAGACTATCTCTTTGGCAAAAATGCTGAAAGGTAACATTATTGCAGTGGATTTGTTTGAGGAGTTTCTTGAAAAACTGAAAGAGGACAGCAAGAATGAAAATATCACGGCACATATTGAGACACTGGCTGCATCTATGGACAAGCTGCCTTTTGAAAAGGAGGAGTTCGATATTATCTGGTCGGAAGGGGCAGTTTACAATATCGGATTCAAGAACGGCATCAACTATTGGAAAGAGTTTCTCAAACCGGGAGGAATACTTGCAGTCTCTGAATTGTCATGGATAACAAACTGTCGCCCGAAAGAACTGGAAGACTTCTGGAACGGAGAGTATGCTGAAATGGACACAATAGCAGGAAAAATCAAAGCTCTGGAAGAAGCCGGATATAAGGTTCTCGGACACTTTATACTTCCTGATGACTGCTGGCTTGACAATTATTACAACCCCCTATTAGACAGCCACAAGGACTTTATGGAGAAGTTCGGCGACAATGAAGTTGCCAGAGTTATTGTTGAAAGAGATATACAGGAAGCAGACTTCTACAAGAAGTACAAGGATTATTACAGTTACGGTTTCTATATAGCACAGAAACTATAAAAAAAGCCTCCGGCGGGGTAACTCTCCGGGGGCTTCGTGCATCTGCACATTAAAAAATACATAAAATCTATATAAATAGGTTGGTTGATAAAAAATATATCGTATATTTGCGATATAAAAAATGAAAATATTATGGCATTCAGTAAAGCAGAAGAATTTGAGGAAAAAGATATTTTGGCAGCACGTTTTGCCAAGGCTCTGAGCCACCCGGCACGAATAGCAATCGTAAGATTGTTGGCTAACCACAATGCCTGTTGTTATTGTGGAGACTTGACAACGGAACTGCCAATCGCACAGTCTACCATATCACAGCATTTGAAGGTGCTGAAAGATGTAGGTCTGATAGACGGCGAGATAGCTCCACCTAAGGTTTGCTATCGTATTAACCGTGAAAACCTGCTTTTGGCAAAGAAACTGTTTTCAGAACTCTTATGATTTGATTAAGAGTTTTTTTATTGGCATAAGGTATCGTATTTTTACGATATAAAATTGGAAATATGGAACAGACATCGGCAAAAAGAGAAAAAAGAAAATCACTACTGAGAATAGCAATCCCTATCATACTATCATCCTGCCTTCAGATTTCATACGATATTACGGATATGTTCTGGGTCGGGAAATTGGGAAGCGGAGAAGTGGCGGCTGTCGGAACGGCCGGATTTTATATCAAATTGGGTTGGTCTTTGATAAGCGTGATAACCATCGGTACTATGGTATCGGTATCACACAGTATAGGGGCTGAAAAGAAGGACAGGATACAGCACTTCATATCGTGCGGAATACGCAGTACATTCGTGTTGGGGATATTCTATGCCCTGTTCGTCTTTATGCTGGCGGAGCCTCTTATATCACTTTTCAATATCGAAAGACCGGAAGTAAACACGATGGCTCAGAACTATCTGAGGATAAGCAGTATCACAGTTCTTATCATGTTTATGAACCTTTTGTTTACCGCCATTATAGACGCACACGGAAAGACACAATTCTCGTTCAGGGCGGTACTTTACGGGAATATCGTCAATATCATTCTTGACCCTCTGTTTATATTTTATTTCGGACTGGGAGTGGAAGGTGCGGCATGGGCTACGGCACTTTCACAGGGGTGTGCCATGATGTATGCGGTGTATCTTCTCAGACACAGGCTTGAACTCACCTTGAGTATAAAAGCAGTACCCCACAAGTTTCTCAGGAAAATACTTGGAATAGGTACAGCACCTGCCATGCAGCGTATTCTGTTCTCGCTTATCGGCATAGCCATCGGGCGTATCGTAAGTATATGGGGAACAGATGCAATAGCCGCACAGAAGCTGGGGCTTCAGATAGAGTCGCTCTCGTTTCTTCTTATGAACGGTCTGATGCAGGCAACCTCCATACTTATAGGGCAATATTATGGGGAAAGGAATACGGATATGATAAGGAAATGCTATCGTACAAGTATCAGGCTTGGATATTGTATCTCCATTCCTGCCACATTCATATTTTTAGCTTTCCCGGAAACCATACTGTCATTTTTCGTGAATGAGGCTGCCACCATAGAAATAGGTAGTGCCTATCTGCGTATAGTCGGCTTCTCACAGCTGTTTGCCACACTTGAAATACTTACTTCGGGAGCTTATACCGGACAGGGGCTTACCAAATATCCGGCAACCGTGAGCATCGTGTTCACCACAATGAGGATACCTCTTGCCCTTCTGCTTGGCAAAAGTCTGGGAATGGGAATAGAGGGTGTCTGGTGGAGCATATCGCTTACCAGCGTGATAAAGGGCATTGTACTTTATCTATTATATAGAAAAAGGGAAAAGGAACTTGAAAAATCAAACATACAATATAGCAGTATATGAATACACAGGATTTTTGCTTTATACTTAAACAGAACAGCCATCTGCTTAGAGAGGGGTGTTTCGGACTTGAAAAGGAAAATGTCAGGGTCAATCAGGACGGTACGCTTGCCCTGACTCCACACCCGGCAGTATTTGGCGACAAGGGGAAGCACCCTTATATAACCACCGACTTTTCAGAGAGTCAGGTGGAAATGATAACTCCGCCGCTGCCAAGTGTAGGAGAGGCTTTGGGATTTATGGAAACGCTGCACGATGTGGTGACGGAGAATATCGGCGATGAGCTTCTCTGGCCTCAGAGCCTTCCTCCTGTATTGAAGGAGAATCAGGAGATACCCATTGCACATTATTCGGGAGAGTTCAAGGACAAGGAGTATTACCGTCAGAAACTTGCCGGAACCTACGGAAAGGAAAGGCAGCTTATTTCGGGAATACACTTCAATTTCTCTTTCTCGGAAAAACTGATGGACGTTCTGCTGAAAAGCGGTGTGTGCGGCAGCTCTATGGAGGAGGTCAGGGAAACAGTATATTTCCGTGTGGTGAGGAACTTTCTCAAATACCGCTGGCTTTTTATCTGGCTGTACGGTGAATCTCCGCTTGCGGAAGAAACCCTGAATGTGATTTCGCTTAAAACGGGAGAAAAGCAGCCCATGAAGTGTGGGGTAAGCCTCAGTCTGAGGACAAGTCCGTTGGGGTATCGTAACCGTGAGGAATTCTTCATCGATTATTCCTCACTTGAAGCCTATAATATGTCTATTGACAAACTGATAAGGGAAAACCGTATTGACGGACCTCACGAGCTTTATCTTCCGGTTCGTATCAAGTTTCTGGAAAAGGATAATGGTTCTCCTTCCTACATTGAGGTACGAATTGTGGATCTTGACCCGTTTACAAAATCGGGGGTATGCGCAAGTGCCATTTATTTTTCTCACCTTCTGCTTGTCTATTCTCTGCTGAAGGAGGAGAACGGAAGTCTTACGGAGGAAGAACTGCAAAGGGCTACCTGTAATCAGGATATGGCTTCATGCTATGGAAGAGACGAAAAGAAGGAGTTGAAATGCTGCTCGACCACTGTACAGCAGAAAGCTACTTCTATTTTAGAAGATATGGAGAGGATTCTTTCAGAATATGGGGTGCTTGACAATGAAACCTACCGTCAGGAGATGCAGCACAATCTGTATCTTGTACAGAATCCTGAGAAGCGTATAGGCATGGTGCTGTATGAGAACATAAACAGGGTGGGGTTTGTACCGTTCCATCTGGAGAAGGCAAGACAGTATAGGGAAGCCACCATAAGCGGAGGTTACAGATTTCATGGACTGGAGGATATGGAAATGTCCACACAGCTTCTGCTGAAGGCTGCAATACTTAAAGGGGTAGGTTTTGAAATACTTGACCGTAAGGAAAACTTCATACGTCTGTTTGACGGTAAAAAGGAGGAATATGTGATGCAGGCAACCAAGACCTCTTTGGACTCATACGTGTCTGTATTGATGATGGAAAATAAGGTGGTAACGAAGAAGGTGCTGGAACGTGCCGGAATAAGCGTGCCGGGCGGTTATGAATACACGTCACCGGAGGCAGGTATGGCAGACTACCGTATGTATGCAGGGAAACCTGTGGTAATCAAGCCTAAGTCCACCAATTTCGGATTGGGTATAACCATACTGAAGCATAACTATGATGAAACGGACTTCAAGGCAGCCTTGCAGATAGCCTTTGAGCATGACAACACGGTGCTTATAGAGAAGTTCATACCGGGAAGGGAGTTCAGGATATTCATCATCAATGATGAAGTGGTAGGTATCCTTCACCGTGTTCCGGCAAACGTGACGGGTGACGGTGTTCTGAATATCGGACAACTGATAGACAGGAAGAATGAAGATCCGCTCAGAGGTAAAGGATATCGCACCCCTTTGGAGAAAATTAGAAAGGGGCGTGAGGAGGAAATGTTTCTGAAGCAGCAGGGAATGGATTTCAACACTGTACCCAAAGAGGGGGAAGTGGTCTATCTTCGTGAGAACTCCAATATCAGTACGGGAGGAGACAGCATAGATTTTACAGACGATATAGACGACTCGTACAAGGCTATTGCTGTGGAAGCTGCCAAAGCTCTGAACGTGAAGATTACCGGGCTGGATATGATGATACAGGATATTCATGCTCCTGCCACACCGGATAACTATGCGATCATTGAAATGAACTTCAATCCTGCCATACATATACACTGTTATCCGTTCAAGGGCAAGAACAGACACCTGAACCATAAGATGATCAGGGCTTTGGGATTTTAAAGACAGTGCAGACAATAAAAAGGATATAACCTATCCTTTTTATTATAGGTTAAACCAACGTATATTTACGATTTAAAATATATATAATCACATGGAACATATTACATACATCGGAGAAGTTGTTGAAAAGTTGGCGGATCATTCGTCATTCCCTGAACTTTTCATCAAATATGAAGAAGGAGACCCGATACCTTCAGGTAAGGCCATACATGAGATAATAGAACTTTGCCGTGCAGTCCTGTTTCCGGGATATTATGGAAATCATACGGTAAACAGCCAGACACTCACTTTTCATCTTGGGGTGACACTGGAGAAGCTGAGCAATATCCTGACGCAGCAGATACAGGCGGGTATGCTTTTCGGAAATGAGAATATGAAGGAAAGGATAAAGGGAACTCCCTGCTGCCAGACGGCAAGAAAGTATGCCGAGAGGTTCATACGGAGCCTTCCCGAAATGAGAAGGGTGCTGGCAACGGACATTCATGCAGCCTTTGACGGAGATCCGGCAGCTACCTGTATAGGAGAGATAATATCCTGCTATCCTGCCATCAGAGCCATTTCAAACCACAGGATTGCCCACGAGCTATATAAAATGGAGATACCGCTCATACCGAGAATTATCAGTGAGCTTGCCCATTTTGAGACAGGGATAGATATTCATCCGGGTGCTGAGATAGGAGAATATTTCAATATAGATCATGGAACCGGAATCGTGATAGGGCAGACTTGTATCATCGGGAATCACGTCACACTGTATCAGGGTGTCACACTCGGTGCAAAAAGTTTCCCGACTGACGAAAACGGAAATCCGATAAAGGGAATACCACGCCACCCCATATTGGAGGATAATGTGACGGTATATTCAAATGCTACCATATTGGGGCGTATAACAATCGGCAGGGGTGCTGTTATCGGGGGTAATCTCTGGGTAACAGAAGATGTGGAACCATACGGAAAAAGAGTACAGAAAAAATAATCTGATAAATATGAGCAATATAAAGGACAATTTGCTGCAGCTTATAGGCAAGACTCCATTGGTGCGGCTTTCTAATATATATAAAGATGAATACGGAACGGAAATCATAGCCAAAGTGGAATATTTCAATCCGGGAGGCAGTGTAAAGGACAGGGCAGCCTATGCGATGATTGAAGCAGCGGAAACTTCCGGGAAATTAAAAAAAGGGGGTACAATCATTGAACCTACAAGCGGGAATACCGGTATCGGTATGGCTTGGATTGCAGCCCTAAAAGGATATAGAACGATACTGACAATGCCTGAAAGTATGAGTCTTGAACGCAGGAAACTATTGGCGTTCTTGGGGTGTGAAGTAGTTCTGACACCAGCCGCTTCCGGTATGAAAGGAGCTTTGGATAAGGCAGAAGAACTGCAAAGGAATACTCCCGGATCTATTATATTACAACAGTTTTCTAACTCAGCCAATCCTATGGTTCACTACAATACAACAGCAAACGAGATTATGGAGGATTCGGACGGAGTGTTCGATGTTTTTGTTGCTTGTGTAGGTACAGGAGGAACAATAACCGGAACAGGAAAAAGACTGAAGGAGTTAAAGCCGAATGTTAAAATTGTAGCAGTAGAACCGGAGTCATCAGCCGTTTTGTCAGGAGGGCAGGCTGGAAAGCACAGTATTCAGGGCATAGGTGCCGGATTTGTCCCTGATAACTATGATTCAAACACAGTAGATAAAATTATTCAGGTAAAAGATAAAGAGGCTTTTGATATGATGCACAGTTTGGCGAAAAAAGAGGGGCTTCTTGTCGGAATATCTTCCGGTGCAGCAGTTTCAGCCGCTGTTAAACTTGCCTCAAACGATTCTTATAAAGGGAAAAGGATAATTGTACTGCTACCTGATACTGGAGAGAGATACCTTTCTATGAATATATAAATAAACAAAGCCCTTAATGGGCTTTGTTTATTTATAATACAGTTTCAAATCATCTGTTGCAATCTCCTTGCCGTCTTCAAAGGTCAGTGTCTTGCGGTCTATCTCCTTGCCGTTCTTGCGCACGACCACCACCCAGTGCATCGGCTCGTTCACTGCCCCATCATCGCCATCGACCACACCGCCGGAAACGGCAAATTCAATCGCACTGCCTTCAGTGGAAAGCGTAACGGAAGGTACAGCCAGCTGTTCATCGCCAAGAACCGCCGTACCCTTGAACTTCTCTCCCGTATTCTCATTGACAACTGTTGTGCCGTTTGCAGCCACCACCACCGACTTGATATAACTCCTGTATTCGCCTGACTGCTCAACCGTAACCTGATACATAGCCCCCTCACCGCCTCCGGGTTCGTCTTCCTTGCTACAACCTACCAGACCGCCAATCACGCACAGGCATACCGCCAAATGATAATAAAACTTCTTCATAAGATTAAAATTTAAGTTTATAAATAAATCACGCAACCCAAACCGATATGGTTATTGTTGCGAAGAATGGAATTAAACAGCATTTCAAACCGATATTCGGCAAAGAGAGCGACCTTCGGACTAAGCAGCAGTTCAGGTCTTACGCCCACCTCATAGCCATAGACAAACGCCCGGCTACGCTCCAGATAAACCAGCTCGCTCTTGGTCTTTGCCCTCTGGTAGCCAATCGTGCCGGAAGCCACGCCCAGAAAAGAGAACTTGCGCCCCTTCAGGAGCCAGTAGGCGAACTCCGGGCCGACTGTTACGGTGTTCGCCTGTACCTGTTCACGGTTCAGGTTACGGTAGTTCAGGTTCGCCCCCACCTTGAAGCACTTGAACACCTTGCCATACCCTACCGTGCCCTGCATCTGGCTTTCGTCCACCACATAGTCAAACTTCATATTCAGGTAATCGCTGCCGATATACTGTGCCCTGCAAACGGCAGCCAGACACAACAGGCAGCCTATAAAAAACATCTTCTTCATAATATCATGGATTTACTTGTATGGAAATCTGTTTTCTCACGGGCAAACCGTAACGGCTTGAAACGGTAAACTCAATCAGCGTTTCGCCCGTACTCTCAGGCATGAACACCACCAGATTGTTGTGTTCAAGCGCAACCCCTTCGTCACGGGTAGCGTCATAGCCTGAAATAAATATCTGCCCCCTGCCCTTAACGAAGCGAGCCGAAGCCTTCACGCCGTACTGGTCTGTGGCAAGCAGGAGGTTAAACTCCGCACTCTCGGACTGCTTCACCATATCGGGCACGTTCTGGAACTCTACATTCATATCAGGAGTGGAAACCTCCAACCTCACACTGTCAGCCCTTGTAACCAGTTCGCTGGCAACGGACATCTTCAGGCTCATAGCCCCTGCCGTTATCGGAACGAAGTCAAACGCCAGTTTGCCGTTTGCCTTATAGTCAAACTCAAAGGATTCACCGGGCATATATTCGTTATCACCAACAATAATCACCCCATTGCCCCCGTCAATGTCAAACACCGTCAGGAGCTGGTCGCCGTTGTCAGCGTCAAGACCGGAAACCGTGAACGTACAGTTCACCGCCTTGCCAACCGCTGCCGTGCCCCCGTCAATGCTTTTGAGGGAAACGGAAAAATCACGGCTTATCAGTTTAAGTTCGTTATCACAGGCTGACAAAGCCAGCACAAGCAACAAAACGGAAATAAGACTTCTCATAGGCTCAAAATTTAAAACTTGGTTATTCTATCAAACAAATCATTCAAATCTACGCCCCTGCTTCTCAGGAAAGCGATATACTTCACCATCACGGGCAGGTTGTCCGACTGCTCGATGTTGGAAAGCTGCTGGCGGCTGATACCCATCGTTTCAGCCACGCTCTTGGCGGTCAGTTGTAACCTGATGCGCTCTACCTTCAGTTCATTCGTCAGTTCCATATATAAAATTTATAGGGTTTATCACTCTGTCGTTCTTTATCACCTCATAATGCAGATGGTTGCCCGTACTCTGTCCGGTGCTACCCACGAAACCTATCACCTCGCCTTTCACGACCACAGCCCCCTTGTGCCTGTAAATACGGGTAAGGTGTGCGTAACGTGTCTTGAACCCGAAGCGGTGGGTAACGACCACCGTCTTGCCATATCCCGGCACATCGCCGGAAAAGGAAACCGTGCCGCTTGCTGTGGCATGAACCGTTGCAGCATATTCGGCTGCCATGTCAAGCCCTGCATGAAAGGCACGTCTGCCGCTTATGGGGTGTACCCGATATCCGAACCTGTCGGATATGCGGTAACTCTCACTTATCGGGGAAACAGACGGTACAAACCTGAAAATATCCTCCTGACGGCTAATGATATGCCACACGGGAGCGACCTGTCTAAAATCTCTTGCCGTCTGCAACACCCCGACCGCCAGTGTACGCTTGTCCTGCGCCGCCCCTGTCAGAGCCAGCAGTAAAAGCACACACAGGCTAAATATCCGACACATTCACGATGTCGCCGTTCTCCAAGTCGAAAAGAACGTGGCGACCTCCGTTTTTCTCGTTTATCTCGATACGGAAAAACTTGTCATCAGGAATGGTGAACTTGTCAAACGCAATCACATACTTCATTTTGCCGTTGCCCTCGATGCGTGGAGCATAGTTTTCGGAGAACAAAGCCTGCTGATCGACCTCCTGTGAGGCGGTCAGTTTCGCCGTCTTGCGGTCTACGATATAATAACGGATATAGTCTATATCATAAGGCAGACGGCTCTTGTTCTCAATCTCAAAGGTAAAAAGCAGCAGGTTGTCGTAAATATGCAGGTTATTGAGGGAAAACACGATTTTGTTGCGTACAATACCCTTGTTGTAAATCTGCCTTTTTGCGTTATACACCCTGTTCATCACATCGTCACGCTCGCCAGCCGGAATAATGTTGTCGGTAAGAATCACATTCGCCTTTTTCTCCGGCTTCTTCTCTCCCACCTCATACACAAAGGCTTCGGGCTTCTCACGGTAATCTACATTGAAGGTAAAGAACCTGCCGCTCTCGGTGGCAAACGACACATTGGTCTGCTTCGGGAACTGCTGCACCCTGCCGCTACGGGCAATCATACGGATAATGTTTTCGGTATTCTCTGCCTTGCTTACATTGATACAGGTATCGCCGTAATCTATGTAAATCACCTTTTCGGGAGCTATGAGGTGCGTCTGCGAAACCTCGTTAATGAAAACCGTATCAGGGGCAATGCTTCTCATGTCGGGCAGGAAATAGTTTGTCTGCTCCAGACTGTCGGCATAAGACACATTGAACGAATAGAAGAACCCTCCTTCAGTCGCCACGCTGACGGTCGTCTGCTTGCTGAAGCTCTTGCTGTTCGCCTTTATGCGGAGGATATGCGGCACGTTCTCCGGGTTATCCACCGCCACGAAATCAGTAACCGCCTGACTGTACTTCACCGCCGAGGGAAAGATAAGGTGTATCGTCTTGGAGTAGTTCACCGCAATGGGCAGACTCTCAACCGGGCGTATCTGTGCTGTTGCCGACACTGCGGCCAACAGTACGAATATACTCAAATAAAGTGCTTTCATTTTAAATAAAGTTTATAGTTTGACTTCACCGTAACGACAATCTGGTTGTTCTTCTTTCGGAACACGCTCTTTGCTGCATTGCTTACGGCGTTTACGCCTGTACTCAGCATATCAGTGCCATAAATGCCCGTATTCAGGTCGCCGACCACTTCATCGGCAGCCTCCTTAGAGGCTTCAGCCTTTATATTCAGCGGAACATAGATACCGGGCAGTCCGTCCTGATCGTACACGGTCTTTTTCAGTTCGTATATACTGTTGCCCACCCGAACCGACTCGATGCTGATATTTATCCTGTCCTGTTCAAGCCTGACAAGCCCGAACAGAGCCGTACCCTTGTCAAGCTGCAAACCGCCGGGTGTCTGCATCTCCTGAAGCGTAACCAGCTTTATGACACTGCCGGAAGTAAGCTTCTGGTCGCCTGATACAATCGCCTCAATGGTGTTGCCCGTGTTCTTGGGCTTGTCGCCCGAAAAGAACCTGCTTACAGGAGCCGCCTTTTCAGGCTTCGGCTCTGCCTTAGTTTTTTCGGGTTTCTTCTTCACTGTGCGAGGCTTGGGGGCGACCTTTGCCAGACTGTCAGCCCTTTGGTTTGCCCTTAACTGCTCTTGCAGCGCAAGCACTTCGGGGTCTTCGGTATAGATACCTTCAGCACGCTCACGGTACACCTCGTCTGAGAAGTTCTCATATTCGGGTGTCGCTTCGGAGTTCATCATATCGTCAATGGTGAAATCGCTCTGCTGCTGCGCACGAAGCGAAGTGTTCACGCTCTGCAAGTCTTCTTCTTCATCAGAACCGCCCAGAGCCAGCACAACCGCCAGTACCACCAGCACGAAGATACCAAACGAAGCGAACACTATAATCTTGGTTTTAGTCGTCTTATCCATAGGCTCACTCTTTATTCTGCTGTTCTATGCGTACCAACTGCTGCAAGAACTGTGTAAAGAAAAATCCCGTTACATTCTCCGGGTATTGGGGTGTAGTTCGGACCAGTTCGCCCTTTGTGCGTATCAGGAACTTCACCTTCTGCCCCGAAACCCCGTAAACAGTCAGGACAGAAGTAAACTCGACCTGATAAGGCTCGTTATCGCCTGAAATCTTATCCACACTTTCAAGCTCACACTTATAGACCGCTCCGTTCTGCGCTGCATCGAAATACGCCTTGTCATTATAATATTTTGAGAATACGGCGTTCAGATCGTTCTTATTGACATAAAAGGCTGCGTGTGCCTGATTGCGTTTCATGTTCAGACGGTCAAAGCTGTTGGCGTACCGTGTAGCTTCGGCACAGGTATTCTTCACCAGTGCGATGAACAGGTCTTCTGCATCTTCGGCGGTTGTCTTCAGGTATTCGCCGGAACGCTCTACCACGACCACCTTATCCAGTGCCGAAAAGTTCACTGCCAGCCCCCATGCCAGAACCAGCACCACCACGAGCAGGGCAAAACCCAAACAGAGTTTGAGGTTTACAGCCCCCTTGCGCTTGGCTTCTGCCAGCGTATCAAATTCTTTTAATATATCGTCTTTATTCATATCCCGGAAAGTTTAAAACAGTTCACGACAGTATTTCACACTCTTGGCAAACAGGAACAGCTTGAACACGAAAGCGAAGAACAGCCCCAGCATGGTATATTTGTTCTGACCGCACATCTGCATGATATTCTCGGCAATGACAGAACCCAGTGCGTTGGCAATCAGGAACGCCGGAATCATCATATAGCAGACAAACAGGTTTTTAAGATAGGCGTGCGTATAATGCCTTGTCTTCTCGTCAAGATAAAGGATTATGGCAATGGGTGTAACTATCTCCAACAGGATAAGATAAAGATACCTTGCTGCCGCAAAGAAGAAGAATATATACTTGGTGGCATACAGCAGCAACGTATATATCGCAATATTGAACGGCAGAACAATCACCTCGTCAATCTGTTTGCCAACCCAGTTGCTACGCCTGTTCACTTCTTCGATATAGTCTTTTGTAAATGTCATGACCGCCTCGTCTATACTGAGGTCTATATCCTCCTGATAATGTTCTATCAGCTCGTTCTGCACATTGCCCAAAGCCTTCTCAACGATGGTAAAGGCAAACGGAGCCGCCATAATTACGGCAAACACATAGATGTATATGTAGAACAGCCTGAAGAAATGCTTCATGTCTGCGGGCTTTTCACCCTCGCTGAAAGCCTCCTTCCATGCGGTTACAAACTTCTGTATGACAATAATAACAGCCACAAAGGTACACAGGGCGATAATGCCCTTGCTCACATCATTCAGCTTGACAGCCTCGTATGCACGAATCACATTGTCTATCACTTCCATAGGCTCACGATTTATCAGATTTGAGTGCGGCTATCCGCTTGATTGCATCATTCACGGTATTAAACCTTGCCCTCTCGTCAAGCAACCTGTTCTGTTGCTCACGGAGTTTTGCGTCAAGGTCAATTATAATCTTCAGGCGTTCACCGTCCGTCATTTTCAGGTCGGGTGAAATGATGGTACGCAACAGGTCGAAAGATGTAATGCTTTCGTCCATAATCTCATTGAGAACCTTCGTATAGGCAGCATACCCCTCTTGGGTATAGATGTCTGAACGGGAACACTCGGTAGCTGATACCTTCAGCATTTCGCCCTGTAACTGCAATACGTTCAGTACCATCTTGGAGTTCTTGATAACTCCGCTTACCTGCCTGTACAAGTCCAGACTCTCGGTCAGGATATTGCGTGACTTATCCAACACCTTAAACTGCTCGTAAGCCTGTTTGAGTTCTTTCGCCCACGTTATCTGTGAAAGCTGTGTCAGAGCCGGGTCAGAAACCACCCACTGGGAATATGCCGGGACAGCGGACAGCACCGCCATCACCACGCTACATAGAAAAATCCGCTTCATAGTCTTTGTGTTTTAACTGTTTATACTGTTCGATAGCCGTTTCAAGGCTTCCGACTTCATTGTAAATCTCCTGTAACCTGTTCCACTTCTCGCCGTCAGTCTGGAACGCCAGCAGCTTTTCGGGTGAAAGCTCCAGCCGCACCACCGTAGCGTAATTATCCATGAAACGGAGAAAGATTTCAGAATAAGGTCTTGCCGCCGTAAAATCGTTGCGTATGGACTTCATCAGGTTAATGTGGCTGGGGTTCTTTATGTGGAACGCCTCGATGGTCTGGTCATAGACCACCTCATTGGCCGGAAGCACATAAAGAAGCTGCGTATTGGCGATGATACCCTTTGTATATTCATTGTCGGGAAGCTGCGCCATAGACTGCACAATCGTACCCACCGCCCCGTTCTCCTTACGGAGCTTCTGGTAACAGAACGCCACCGTAGAATGAATGTCAGCACCCGAAAACGTGTCCTTAATGGACTGACTTTCGGCATACTCGTCAAAGATAAGCATACCCCGTACCGACCTGTCGGAAAGAATCTTGTTCTCTATCGTATCAAACAGAATCGTCATAATCACGGAGATAAGGAAAGGGTCTTTCTTTATCTTCGTCAGCTCAAATACGATAAAGTCACGGTTCTGCATATCGTTCTCCAGCGGAGAGTGTCGGCAAACATTCTCATAGAAGCCTCCCGGCATGAACTCGGAGCATACATGGAGAAAGCTGTCTATATCGAAATATTCAGGAAGGATATTCAGCCTGTCATACAGGCTGTGCCCCTGCTGGCGCACATATTCGTAGAAATCAGGGAAAGAGTGGCCGTCTGTCTTATCCTCGTAATACTGACGGATAATCTTTGTAAGTGAAACGACCTGTTTTGTGTCTTCCATAATGCTTTTGGTACGCCAGAACTTCAGTACCAGATTGACAAGCGTCTTTATCTTCTCGTTGTCGGGCTGCGCTCCGGCGGTATAGAAAGGATTTATACCCAGCGGAGAAGTGCCGTCATAATCAATATGCAGCGACTTATCTTTATAAAGCTGTGAAAGCTGGTAAAAACTTTTACCAAATTCTACGACAATCAGCTTGTAGTTCTGTTCGATGCACTGCTGTATGATATTGAGCGACACCACCGACTTACCGCCTCCCGTACTTGCCGCCACAATCATATTGCGTGCCGGAATACGCTTCTTCGCTGCGTCCCAGATGTCTTTTCTGACCGGGGTCTGGTACAGCCGTTCATTAAAGAGAATACCCTCCCTGTCATTCTTGAACGTGGAATAGTTGATACTCATGCAAAGCGAAGAATGAAGGTCTGAGAGGAAAAGGTAATCAGAATCCAGACAGGCTTCACGCCCCAGAACCGAACCAACAAAGATATTATAAAGCCCTTCGTAAGAAGGCACATAATATTTAAACCCGGCATTGGTGAATATCATCTTCACCTGCTCGATGCAGCGGTCAAGAACCGCTTCTTCGTCTTCAAGCAGCATGATATTGAAATGTGTCTTGCATAAAACATTCTCTTCGTTGATAATCTCCTGCTCATAGGCTGCCAGCCCCTCATAGCGGTTTTTTATCGTCTTGTCAAACTCACGATACCTGCCGAACAGCCTAACCCTTTCGGAGAGTTCATCACGGTAGCTGCTTCCGGCAAACCGCCATATCTGATTGACGACATGGGAGCATGGAAGATGAACGCCCAGCTTTTCAAGCATAGACATATACAGACTGCTGTTAGCCTCCTGTAACGTACTGTCTGAAACGTATGTTTTCATACGGTCAGGCAGATAGCGTTCATCACAAACGGAAAAGAACACCCCCTTTTTCTGTCCGATACGAATCATATCGGCACACTGAATATCTCTCAGCCCTTCATCATCATGGAATCCGTTCACATAACGGAAAACGTGTTGTTTTATCTCTGCCATATTCAAAGGTCTTATCTGTGTGCCTCTGATATTGCGAATGATGGAAACCGCACTCTCCACCGCTTCAAGAAATTCTGAAAGCCTGTCTCTGTCGGCTTTTGTCAGCTTCTCACGGTAAGCCGCCGGGTTAGCCTGATAAGCCTTCTCCAGACTGGAGAGAGAAGAAATCGTAAAGGAGAGTATGCAAAAATGATGCAGATACTCCCGACCGTCAAAATAGGCACGTTCAGCCCTCTGTATATAGCTGTCGCCACCGATCACATATTCAGACCTGAATTTGCGGCGCAAGAAAATATCCTGTTTATGGATAAAACCGTTACGCACATACTGAAACGCCCTGAAAAACTCGTTATGCCTCTGCTCTATATCCGAAGTATCAAGAGAATAGGCTTCGGGAAGCTCCATCAGATAGGCAACGGAAATGTCGCCCGATTTGGTAAGAATAGCCGAACCTACCGTATCAAGGATACAATAAGCCTGTGCTGCCTTTATTTTCATAAGCCCTAAGATTAGAGGCTGTGCAGCAAGTCCTTGTTTGAGATAACGAAAACCTTTTTTCTGAATTTAGCGAATTTGCGCTCTGCTGACAGGTTGATAAACAATACCCTCAGGAACACTGAAAGCAACGCCCCTATCATCAGCGCAACAATAAACAAAAAGAAAGAACCTTCGCCGCTCATGGCACTGGTAAGAAAGCCCACGACAAACAGAACCAGCACAGCCAGAATAATACAATAAACAAGAAAATACTTTGTACTCATTCCGTGTACCTTCAAAGGGGTTTCCAGCCCCTTGCGAACCTGAAAGTCCATTTACAGGGACATTTTAAGTTTGGTGTTCACCAGAGCGATTACGGCAGCGATGATAGCCAGCCCGATAATGATATAGCCGACTACCCAAAGGAGATTGACGATACCCTCCTTGCGTGTACCCTGTCCGTCACGGTCGATAATCTTGTCATAGTTCATCACTACCCCGATACCTACACCGACAATCAGAAGCATGGCAATCACAGGAACGGCATACTCACTCAGGAAAGAATTTACTTCGGTTCTCAAACCTCCGCTAATCTGGAGGACTACTGTTAGAATTGTGTTCATAAGGATTGTATTTTTAAAAGATTAATATTAAGGTCATTCTTACTCGCACATAAAATACTCCACCAGATAAGAAAAATCAAAGCTGAAAGTGTACTTATATAAAGATTTTGAACAAAAATCGTGCCTATTGTAACAAATTAAAAGATATTTTACCAAATACACTAAAATTCAACCTGTTAAGAAAAGGCACAAAAAAAGTAGGACTGGGGAAATCCACAATCCTACTCCACACTATTGGGGAATTTAATTACAATAAAATTCTATCTAACCGAGTTTAGAAAATCTTTGCCAAATTGCGTTAATTCAATAATTCCTTTTTTATAAACAAAAGATTCATCTTCTTTAAGTTGCACATCAAAAAATGAACATAACTTTGAATAACTAACTTCATCTTTAAAAAGACGATCATACCTAACATTTAACAAACCCAATCTTATTAGGTTTGTTAAATGTTTTGGAAGCCTATAAAAAATATCTGAAAATTCCGGTAAATAATTCAAATCAGTAACAAATTCTAGCATAGTTCTTATTCCCCAAGGACCTGAAAGATTAATATCAACAATAGGAATACTTGATCGTTCTTTAAAATATTCCATTATTACTGCTTCTTCAGGAGCCATATTTTGAAGAATAAAAACAAAAGAAGGGTGAGCATAATCTTTTCGCTCTTTATTCATACAACAAGCTATAAGATTAGCATACATTTCCCTTAATTTAGTATCTGTTTCTTCATTAGTCAATATTAAAGCATTTATTGCTGGTATAACTATCTTAGCATCAGGTGAAACCAAATTTTCAGTTGAAACACCTTTTAATTTTTCTGGCAGCTTAGTTAAAAGAAAATCTTGCGCCTTATCAAAACCATATGAAAATATTCTTAAAGGAAATAATAATCTACTTATAGTACCAACCACTACATCAATACCTTCAATAACTTTCTCATAGCTATCTTCTGACATAGGTATGTTATTCAAAGAAAGCTCTTTTATCTTACGTTTATCATTTACCATACGCTATAAATTAAATTATCAAACAAAAATACATAAACTAACTAATAAACCTGCTGCAAGTCTTTTATAATCTTCTTGTAGTTATCATCAATATCTGAAGGAACAACCGCACGGACAATAGGCAAAGGTTCTTCCGGCTGGCTGTACACCTTGAAACGAAGATGAAAGCTCGGCATATTGGAGTGTGCCGCACTCCCCACGAACTCGCCGGGCTTCAGCGAGGTAAAGAAATTGCTGTCGTAAATATCCTCTTTCTGTGTTGATACGGTACGGCTTCGGTTTGCACCGCCCCTGCCGCTGCCGGAGGTACGGGAAACCTTCTTCTTCTCGTGCTTACCAAAAACCAGCGGATAGGTTTTAAGTGCTTCTACATCTTTGGTACGCCCGAAAAAGACATTACCGAAATTGGATTCAAGGCTGCTGCGGTCATATTTGCCGTACAGCTTCTCAATCTTTGCAGAAGATTGTGTAAGCACAAGAAACGCACACAGGTATTCACGAAGGACTGACGGCATTTTTTCAAAGTCGGCAATCCTGAACGTGGTCGCTTCGTCAAGGACATACACAAAAGGAACTCTGTTAGCCATCGTGAAGCGTCTGGAGCTGATGGAAAGCATAAGCGATATGATGGGAGAAATAAGACTCTCGATCTGGAACGAGTTGGCAACAGCAATCAGTTTCGGGTCGTCAGGGTCAAGCAAATTGTACTGAAAGTCATTGCCTGTCAGTACATAGCTTATCTCTTTATTGTTTGCCAATATACCCAGATTGCGTGTCAGCGAACTTAGATAGGAAGCCTGTGTCTTGGGGCTGTCGGCTGCGTCAAGAAAACCCTTTGCCAGTGCCCGGCTCTCATGGCTGCCGTTCAGGAAGTCTGTTATCCTCTGCGTACCAGCCGAACACACATAGTTTACGATATGCGGTATCGTGCATATCTTCGGAAAATCACGATAAAAGCGTATGGAAACACCCCACATGATACCCAGCGCACCCCCGAACCATTCATCTTTCTTGCTGTCCTTCTCCATGTAAGCCGTCAGCAGATCACTGATAAGCTGCAAGAAAAGGCTCTCATTCCCCACCACAGCAGGGGCTATGGGATTGGTGCGGTATGTACGCTCCATATCCACAAACGAAATATAATAGAACTTATAGGGGTATTCGTTCTTTTTCACCAGATTGTACGCCGTGCGTGTCAGGTCAAAGTCCTTGTAATCATAGATAAAACCTGCAAAGCGGCTCTTTATGAACTGCTCCAGCAAAGGTTTGCCGATTGATTTTGTCTTGCCGGACTCCGCCCCGCCATAGACCAGAAACCCGTTGAACGGATTGCCAAACGTAATGCGTCTGCCTCCGTCAGCGAACAGTTCAAAACGATACTGTCCGTCATTTTTACGCTTCTTGTCCGTACCGGGAACAAGAAGTACCACAACGATAATCAGGCAAAGCAACACTATTGCCCCAATCAAATACATCATCATAGGCTTACAACTCTTTAAAAGGATTTAGAAAACTGCCAATCTGCCTAATAAGCATCATCTTTATATTGGCAGGATTTTTTACCACACTGACCACCTTCTTGGCATTGCCGGCAATCATACGCTCGGTGCGGAAATTATCGCCCAAAATCTCATTTACAACCCTGTTGCCGAGAGAACCGCCCAGCATACCAGCCGCCTTATCTGCCGTCATAGGCTTCTGCTGCTGCCTTTCGCCAGCCCTATCCTTGGCATAGCCAGTAAACGCCATCAAATCACGGCGATCCATTGTAAACGTACTGCCAGCCCTTGTATAACCGTAATTGCCCAAACTGTCTTGCTCTACTGTATAACCCCTCTCTCTCATAGCCCTGTTTATCTGTCTTAGCGTGCGGTATTCGGGATTCTCCAGCAACGCCCTCATATCGGCATTAGGTACGGCATAGGCGTGTCTGAAACGGTCTATCAAAGTAATATCATTCTCAAAGGCATATTTGCGAATGGAAGAAATCGGCACATAGGTCTTAGTCTGCTTGTCAAACAGTACATCATAGGAAACCTCTTTCAATACTTTCACCTCACGGAAGGACTGTCCGTCACCCACCTGTTCTTTCTTGTAGGCCTTGAATGATACAGTCTTGACTTCAAGACCGTTTTCTTGATAGAAAGCACCTTCAAGCCTGTATTTATACAGATTGAAACGCCCGATAATATCCTCCATCTGTGCGTTCTCCAGCTTCGGACTGGCAAACTTCGTCAGGTCTTTGTGCCGTATGCTCACCCTCTCGCCGTTACGGGTAAAGGTATGAATACCCTTACGAACCCTGTGTTCATACCCCAACCCTTTCATAGCCGCCACCGTCTGGTTGGCAGCAGTAAACCTGTATTCGGTCAGAAGGCGTTTAAGGTCAGTATTCTTTATACGGTTCAGAACGCTTTCGGCTGTCGGTTCAGTCTTTATGAGATTGATACGGTTTTCGTAGGCATACTGCCTCACGGTAGCCAAAGAAACAGTAACCTTGTTCTGTTCGTCATATACCACCTGATAGGACACCTTTTTAAGCGTCTTGTCGGTATTGGCTGCATCATCACTTTTTACATACGTTCTGAAATCTATATTCTTGACCTGCAAGCCATTTTCGTGATAGTTCAATGGGTCTGCCTCGTAACGTGTCAGGTCGAACCTGTCGGCAATGCTCCGTATCTGCGTATCGGAAAGCGGCTGCTCAAAAACTTTAAGCTGCCTGTGTGTAACCTGAAAGACCTCTCCCTGCCGTGAAAAGGTATGTACACCCCTTTGAACTTTATGCTCAAAGCCCAATTCTTTCATGGCGGCCACAATCTGGTTGGCTGCTGTGAACTGCCTTTGCTGAAGAAGCTCCCTCAGTTCGGGATTGCGGACTGTATCAGGAACCGCCGGGCGTACAAAGCAATCGCTTTGCAATGCCTGATACAGAAAGTTCGTGTTAAAGCACTGCTGTACGCTGACTTTCCAGTTCTCATGCGAGAAACCACGCTTGACCGTACCCCTGCCCTCCAGTTCCCACGAATTGCCAGCGGATTTAGCAGCCGGAGAGAGTTTCACCTTTCCGTCCAGACTCTTACGGGAAACGATCACATGAACATGAAGGTTAAGACCGGGCTTCACCTCCCCTATCTTCGCTGTACCCTGCCTGACTTCCTCGTCTGAAGGGCTGTAAGTCCGCTTCGTTTCAATCCGGGCATAATACATCAGGTCGCCGCCGTTTTTGACCGCCTCACGCTGGAAGTTACGGGCGTACTCGTCCATCGCAGACCGTGTGAACTGCTCCAGCTTGCGATAAACGGTCCGGCGTTCTTCGGGTGTCAGTTCGTCAAGGCTCTGCACCTCACGCCCTATCAGGTGAATCTGTTCCGCCTGTGAGGGATTGAGTGAAAGCATATAAAACTTGGCATCTTCGGCACCGAGTTTGCTTCTGTTGCCGTCTATATCGGCTATGACCTTTTCGGGATTCACCTCATTTTCGGTATGGGAGAAAAAGGAGAGTTCGCTCTCCCCCTCCTTCTGAAGATAATGCACAAGGTCGTGGCAGCTTCCCTTATTGCCGCTCTGCACATCTTTTGCAGGGTGTACTCTGGCAAACATAGGCTCATTGTTTTAGTTCGTCTTTAAATCTCTTTATCCACAAGTCAAACGAATTACGGTCAATCTCATAGACCGTATCATTGAAGGTAGGTATTTTCTTCATGGAGTCGATGCGCTCTACCACCTCCAGAAGTTTGTTCAGATTGACCGGGCTTTGGACTTCGGTCTTTTTTGAGGCAGAAACTTCAAGTTCACCCTGAAGTCGGCTCACTTCATCACGATATTTTGCGATTGTCCGCTCCTGTTCTTTCGCACGTTCCAGCAATTCCTGAACCTGTGAAATATGCAAAAACTCGTCTGGATTCTGCTCCGGCGGTGTATATTCATTCACTGTCTGCTGAGAAGAAACCAATCTGGAAAGTGCCTGTTCTATATTTTTCAGCCTGACATTTGTCGTCTTCTCCACCCCTCTTACGACCTCTATCACACGGCTTGCCTGTTCTTTTACGACAGTGGTAGGAGATGCAATTTTAGACTGGGGCATAATACCCGTTACATCAAAATAATCAAGCATATCAGCGATAACAGCATCATAAGTACGGTTATTCTTCATTATGTCAAGACGAATTTTCGTATTATCCTTGACTTTAATTTGGGTATTGTTACTTGCAGCCATAAATATATACAGTTTACAGATTAGTACACCAAAAAAACAGCTTTAAAAAGCTGCAAACAAGATAGTTATAAAAATTGAGTAAACCAATAGTAGACCAATAATAAACCGATGATTTTATATTTATTTAATAATCAAGGTTTTATAAAACAAACATTGGGGTTTGCCCAATGACTGCTTGCTCACTCAATAAATCTCGCTTACTCTTTCCTCGTTTACACTCGTCATTCCTTAGACCGCTCCGTAAACTACGCTCCAATACCTTCACAAAAATGCACACCACAAATGTACACCCCAACCAAGACAAATGCACATTTGCCCTTGACACAAAAAATGTGTCAAAACGGATTCTTTAATAGAAGAAAATAAATTTATACACTTTTTAACACGCAGAAAAATTCCCTCCTATTTCCTGAAAAAGCCATTTGGATTCATTCCATTCTCACAACCGTATATTTACGCAATCACAAAAGTATATGTATAAATATGCACCCCGTCCGACAGGTCTGTAATAAAGAAAAAACCGTTTGTTGTGTGTTTATTTAGTTGTTTTTATAGTTGTTATATAATTGTCGGACTTGCAATTTATTGAATATCAATATATTACAAGCGTATTTCCTATGGTTTTGAGGGTTGATTTCCTATGGTTTTGAGGGTTGATTTCCTATGGTTTTGAGGGTTCAAAAATTTTAAATTCCTACTATAAAATTAATAGATAGGAAATACAAAATTTAACAAATAAAGTCATGAAAACGAGCCGTATTCATACAGGCTGTTATAAGTCTGCAAGTCCTTATACAAGGACTTGCAGACAGGAGAACCCTCAAAACCGTAGGAAATGAGAGAAGGAAATCACCTGCTAATAACCTAAAAAACACCTTTGTAACCCCTTAAAATCAACATTCGGAAAGTGTAAAACATCATTTACATAGTAACTGAATGTTTTACAGACTATTGATTATCAAGACAATACCCCAAAACAGCATTTCATTTCCTATGGTTTTGAGGGTATTTTACAGATTACAGAAATGACATTTTTACAACGGATAACTATACTGATAAACAACAATTTACATCTAAATGAAGTCAGCGTCATAACCTTTGATTTCCTACCCTTTTGAGGGTATAAAAGACATAAAGAATCCCACCACTGAGAGAAAACACACACAAAGAAGCGAAAGAAAATAAATTCCTATATTATTTTTGAAGTGTTGGAAATTATCGTATATTTGCGGAAACCATATAAAAACGAGAACTTTATGAGTGAGCAGAATACCCTTCAGAAAATAGAAAAGTACAACGAAAACAAGGTTGTGCGAGTATCTCAGGAACTTTACGAGCTGGAAAAGGTGCGCTGGCGAATGTCTACACTGGGGTACAGGTTGCTGTTTGCCATCAGTCAGAGTGTAAGCAGCATAGAGGAAGAGATTCTGCCTGATGTGGGCTTTGAGAAACAGAGCCTTTTCAAGTATCTCGGACTTGAAAACAACAAAGACAGATACGGTCGCCTTGCCGACACACTGGCAGAAGTGGGTCAGAATATGCTCCAGTTCGCCACCAAGAAGAAGAACGGCGCACAGGTATGGCAGGGCTACACATGGATAACCGCCTACAATCTGGCTGTCGATGAAAAGTATGTGCAGATCTGCATCAACCCGAAAGTACGCAAGTTCCTGATGCAGCTTAACAAATATGCCTGCATACAGCCCAAATACTACCTGAAGCTGTCAAGCGACTATCAGAACTGGTTTTACCCTTATCTGAAGAACTACGTCAAGGTTCACCAGTGGAAGGTGTCGATTGACGATCTGAAGAACGCACTGGAGCTGAACGACAGTCCGACATACGACCCGATGAAGAACAAAAACGCCAATGAGAGGTTTTTGTCTGATGTGATAGGGATTCGTATCAACGACAAGGTGAAAGCCGAACAGAGAGCCGCAAAAGCGGAAAAAAGGGCGGCAAAACTGATAGAATGGGACTATGCCATCGACAAGAAGACAAAGAAACCCACCGGAACACTTTCAGCCATCACCCAGCATACAGACCTCAATGTAACCGCCTGCGCCGTCAAGACGGGAAGAAGCTATACGCACATCGTCTTCTTCATTTCGGAGAAGGTAGCCACCATCAGCAGAAGCCGCAAGGAGAAGGAGGCTTCGGCAAATCAGGCTGAAAACGACATGGGAAAGCGTCAGCAGACAAGAAAAAGAAGTTCAAAGAATCAGGACATGAGAGCGATAATGCAGGATATGTTCAACAACGAACCAACCGCACAAGCCATTCCGAACCCTGCCTTCCTCCCTATGCCGGAGAAAGAACCGAAACGCTACAACTACGATGAAGGGCAAATCAGGGAAATGGCAAGGCTTTCAAAAATGACCTTCGCCCAAATGGTCGAGAAGCTGAAGCTGCTACATGACGAGAACGGATATTACAAAATGGCTTGAAAATTTGGATTTCAAAAAAGAAACCGCTATATTTGAAGTGCTTCCGGGGTGGTATCCGGGAGTCCGGGGGCTGACGGCTATTGCACGTTACGCCCATAAAAGTGGGCGTGAATTGACGGTTTCCGACATCCCCACTTTTTTTGTAGTGTACATAATATAATGTGCATTACAAATATACTAATAAACTAAAAGTAGTATTTACTAAATCACTACTTTTAGTAAATACTACACTATAACCGCCTACGGCGGGGTATTTGCCGGGGGCTTCATGCACTTGCACGGTTACTGTTCGGTAAAGTCCGTGCCGCAAATTCCGCATTTGAGTATAAGCCCGGACTTGCCCCAGACATTGCAGCCACAGCCACAGGTATATTTTTTGCGCTTACCGCTCCGGCTTTCTTCGCCCCCTTCAGGTTCGGGTTCGGTGTTTTCGTCTTCGCCGGAACCGCCGATCCTGACAGGCTTTGCCGACAGGGCGGCCAGTGTAGGCTTGTACCTCAATCTCAGGTTCTGCAAGTCCTCGCTGGAAAGGGTCTTGAAAACCTGCTCAAACTTGCCGTCAGGAATGATATAGTGTGTAACACTCTGCCCTGTCATCTGTCCTCCGGGTTCACCCGTACTGGTAGGCATCAGTCCGACCTGAATCATCTTGTCAGCCCACTGCCTGTTGTGATAGCCGCCCCTGCTCGGCTTTCCGAAATCCTCCTGCCAGAGATGGCACATCTCATGCACCAGTGTAGAGTGCCATTCTATATCCTCACGGTTCATGTAGTCAGGGTTTATACTGATCTCGTGAATGATTTTCTTTGCCTCGTTCTCACCCCTCCAGCGGTTCGCCGCAAAGAAACCGTAAGCCCCGCCGTGCCTTGACATATTGACAATGCAGTCGGAAAGCTCACCGCCGAAAATAGCCTGATTATAGAACCTGTACAAATCATCAAGCGTCTTGAATTGAATAGTCGTAATCATAACCTGAAGCATTAAATAACCACTACAAAGATAATGATTATTTTGTAATGTACATTACAACTATACTAAAATACTAATATTAGTATAGTTAAATCTTCATAAACACATAAAGTATAAATAGTTAAATATAAATGCATTAACACCAAACAAACCTATATAATGTGATGCACATTACAGATATACTATTTTTAGTATATACTACTTTTAGTAATTTAGTGTTTCATTCGGGACAGATTTTTACATCTGGCTCCAGCCCTTTGGGGGTATAAGTCAGCGCAGCCGACCTGTACCGCCAAAGGGTTATTGGGGTGAGACAATCAGGGCTGCATCTGTGCAATATACCGCAGGTACATGAAGCAGGGGCAGCCCGAATGTTTCCTTTGTGCCGTAATCACGCAGCCACCTGTGGCCGCAAGGATTTCAGCACAAAACGAAACATACCTTAGACGGGGAGGGTGGGGAAGAAATGCGTTAGGGATTGCAGGGGAAAGCCCACAGCAAAGCGAGGACTTGAAACGGAAAGCCCGACCTGAAGGGGAACGCCCAACAAAAAAGAAAGAATATATACCGTATATATCATATATATTTCATATATTTGCAGAAAACAAAAGAAGTATGGAAGCAGCAATCACACACAAGAAGAAGATTATTGACCTGAAAGAAGATACCTTCAAGGCTCTTTCGGTCATGGCAGCCAGACAGGGTACGAACCTGAAACGCCTTATAGAGAACCTGCTCGACAAGACGGCAGAAGAATATGACGAAAGCGAAGCCTACCGCTATCTGTCAGAAAACCACCCTGAGGGAAAAGTCATGCTGGAGAAGGAGGAACGCAAGGAATTTATGGACTGGCTGGGAGTGGTTGAGAAATGAGGGTTGAATTTTCAAAGGAGTTTGAAAAGGCAGTCCGCAAACTCTCCGGCAAAATGCTCGATTCAGTCCGTCAGGCAGTACAGGAAGTAATCAATGCCCGAAGCATTGACGAACTTACGGACTGCAAGAAACTGGTGGACTATGAATTTATCTACCGTCTGAGGATAGGCAGTTATCGTGCCTTCTTCAGCTTTCATGTACAGATAACAGAGGATTGCGTACATTTTCTTTATCTTGTACCCAGAGGTCAGGCATACGACAGGAAGATGGAAAAGAACCTGCAAAGGAAAGATGTATAACCGATTTTTTTTCGTAACTTTGCAAGCGTAAGACCCTGCTGTCCCTACTCGGCAAGAGCAAACTTCAGGGTTATTGTTTTTTATGGAAGTACACCTTAATCACATAGAAGGGCGGTCTGATGTCAGGCTGCCCTTTGTTTTTGACTGATAATCAACAGATACTATTTTTAGTATATACTACTTTTAGTAATTTAGTATTTCATTCGGGACAGATTTTTACATCTGGCTCCAGCCCTTTGGGGGCATAAGTCAGCGCAGCCGACCTGTGCCGCCAAAGGGCGTTGTCGGGGTGAGACAATCAGGGCTGCATCTGTGCAATATACCGCAGGTACATGAAGCAGGGGCAGCCCGAATGTTTCCTTTGTGCCGTAATCACGCAGCCACCTGTGGCCGCAAGGATTTCAGCACAAAACGAAACATACCTTAGACGGGGAGGGTGGGGAAGAAATGCGTTAGGGATTGCAGGGGAAAGCCCACAGCAAAGCGAGGACTTGAAACGGAAAGCCCGACCTGAAGGGGAACGCCCAACAAAGAAAAGAAACATATCGACACATCAGTCTGCTTTGGGTAACTTGCACATTTCACCCCAATATATCAGTATGGAACATTTGTAAATCAGAAGTATAGCATTTACTAATATTAGTATTTACTACTTTTAGTAAATACTAATATTAGGCGGCACGGGGTAAAGCAATGGGGCGAGCGGAACGAAAAGGGCGGAGTGGAGAAATTCGCTCAGGTTGCCGTCTGCGGCTGCCTTCAAGCGGGTTTCCTCTCTGCTTCGTTCCTTTCCCGTGTTCTCCAGCGGCTTGTCCGCCGGGGTACACGGGAAATCGCCCTACCGCTTTAATCGGGTGGGTGGGAGTGCCGCCCTCTGCGTGTACGCAAATAAAAGACAAGGCTCTGCCTTACCGCCTTAAAAGCGTTTTTTGGTTCTTTTTGGGGTGTCTGCCAAAAAGAACACCCTCCGCACCCTCCAAAGGTATGAGGTAAGAAAGTATCGGGGGAAACCTTTCTATCTCCCCCGAAGAAAAACACTAAATTCTGCCTTCATCGGCATAGCTGTAATAGTATTTGCCAGCTATAATAACATGGTCTAAAAACCGTATATTAAGAACTTTTGCCGCTGCCGCCATCGCCTGTGTTATCCTATCATCGTCACTGCTCGGGTTTCTGTTGCCGCTTGGGTGGTTGTGGCAAAGTGTTATACTTGTCGCACGGTTAAGCACGGCTTCCCGAAGAACTACCCTTATATCTACTTGGGTCGCTGCATAGCCGCCGCACGAAAAACGAAACCTTTTAACAACATGGCAAGACTGGTTCAGGAAAATAGCCCAACATTCCTCTGTTTGAATATCCCCCAGACAAGGGAACATAAGATTATACAAATCTTTGCTGCACTGTATTCGGATAGGGTCGCTTACGTTCTCCCTCAGTCTTTTGTAAAGTTCTACGGCTGCCATCGCAAGTTTGCGCTTAGCAGGTGTCATTTGTGAAACTACATCGGAAAAAGACGAAACATTAGGATAGCCGAAAAGGTCTTCCGCTGCCTTTTGGCTGAAATCGTTCTTTTTTGTCAGCATATAAACAAGCTCTTCATTTTCCATCACTCGGAAATCTTCGTTTACTTCAAATTGTGTCTTCATACCTCATATTATTTTAAAAGTGTTCTACCTAAGAAAAAACCTCCCAAAACAGAAGCTCCGAAAGCCTCCAAAGCGCACGCAAAACGGGCATAGGAGAAACCTCTTGTTATCACATCGTCAAAAATCAGCACTTGCGCACCCTTGAAAAATGCTTCCTCAAAATTGATTATCTGTGCATTTCTGACGGTCTTGGTGCCTTTGTACTCGTGTACCGCCAACCGTTCACCCTCTACGCTTATATGGTCAAAAGCGTTTATCGTGCCAGCCAGTCGGCACACTTCATCGGAAAAGTCCTTGTACCGTTTCACGTTCTTTTCGCTGCTCGATGCCGGAACGCAACAGAATACTATTTTTTCGGTCATGCTGCCGAAAGTTTCCCTTATCTTCCGTGCCACGAGTTCAGCCACTTGCAGACTGCGTTTGCCGTCCTTGAAATCCCAAATAAGTTTGCGTATCTGCCACTCTCTTGGGTTCGCTTCGTACTTCATCGGCAAATAGTCAAAAAAGGAAAACATCAGCTTTTGCCACTGCTTCCTGTACTTCGGGTTCGTGTTCATTGCTGCCATACTTCTGATAGTTAAGGTTTATACTCGCTTACATCGCCTGTCGCCCCAATCAAATTTTTTTCCCTTTGCTGATTGAGAACATTGGATTTTATTGACAGCGGAAAGAGTGAATTGCAAGCCTGAGAAAATGGTAAATACTACCTGAAAGGTGGAGATTTGGCATTTTTTGCAGGCTTGTTTTCACTCCCGCCTACCTTTGCCAATGTTTCAATCAGTTAAGGGAAAATACCATACCGCTCTCCCTGCCCGAAGGGTAGGGGTTATGCGTTAGGGATTGCAGAGAAAAGCCCACAGCGAAGCGAGGACTTGCAGCGGAAAGCCCGACCTGAAGGAAAACGCCCTAACAGAAAATCAAGAATTTCTAATCTTTTTGATAAGTAATAGATAATAAATAGCTACCTTTGAAGATGATACTGAAAGAAGAATAATAAATATGAAAGAAAATTGGCTTGAAATATATGATATTCTTAGTTACTGCATCAACAATGGAGTAATGGAATCAACCTACCAAAGAGAGATAGAGAATTGCTTTAAGATACTTGGCTGGAGAAAGACAAACAGCACTTTGCAGTCACAAGTGACCATACCTATAGGAAGTAATAATTTCATCAGACCTGATATAGTATTGCAGAAAGAAAATGATAACGGCAATATCGTACCTGTAATAGCAGTAGAGATAAAAAGACCGGACAACATAAGGAGTGAAAGACAGGAACTGCAACTGTTTTCATATATGAGACAACTCCGTCTGAACTTCGGATTATATATAGGAGAAAAAATACAGTTATATTATGATGCCCAGGACAACAAAGAAAATCCAATAGCAAACCCCATACCTGTAATGACTGTAAACATAAAAGATACAGATAATAACGGAGAGGTATTCTGTGATCTGTTCGCATACGAGCAATGCAATACAGAAAAGATAGAAAACTATTGTAAGGAGGCACTAAAGAGGAAACAGGAATACACCAGGCTTAAAGAAAGAATGAGTGACTTTATGCAGGAAGCAGAAGAAAATGTGAAAGAACTGATAAAAAATATGCTGCTATCAGAAGGTTTCACTGAAGAAAGAATAGATAAAGAACTCACGAAAATTGATATACAGGTGAATATCAAAACTAGTGAAATAAAAACTAGACAAGCTATTCAAAACCCGGTATCTGTAATAGAAGAACATAAACCTGAGAGTAACAGTTCACAAACAAGAGATACGACTCGATTCTCCTTTGATGGTGGAGCAAAATACTATAACAAAAGAAAGTTTGTACTGGAGATAATAAAGGACTATATCCAGAAACATCCGGGAATAACATTTAATGAAATGGAAAAGGTATTCTATCCGGAAATTCATAGTAGAAGCAGAGGTGTTATCAAGCTTGAGTTCAACTTATAAATGCAACTTTTTGGGTGCGGATAATAAGCAATAAAAA
>ENA-ORTM01000358-ORTM01000358.1-human-gut-metagenome-genome-assembly--contig:-NODE-358-length-58312-cov-15.603035_pt1 | contig 58312 bp, 51 predicted proteins | sample MGYA00241909_ERZ509182 | MGnify/ENA primary metagenome ERZ509182 (study PRJEB26280, sample SAMEA2338855) | human gut metagenome | biome: human gut; feature: human-associated habitat; material: faeces...
CACTCATTGAAATATCAGTTCTCCAAGAACTGCATTACATAAAATTTATAAAAGAAAATGCAGACTTGTGCGTAACCTTTTCAGTTACGAACGAGTCGCACGTGTCCAGCAGTCAATCAGCCAGGTATAAGGCATATAGCTTCCATCCGGATACCAGATTGGTGTGAAATGGGTACGCCGGTTATAAGTGCTGTAGCGGTTTTCTTTAAATTCATGGGTCATATCGTAGCCGCCGCTCATCCGCTCAAGCAGCCTCCAGTATTCCTCATATTGAAATTCCGGGAAGTAAGTTACCGCATTCTGCGCCGCTGTCACTGCAGAACTCTGGCTGGTGCTGACGTGGGTGGTAACTGTTTCATTAAATCCATAGCCGGACTTCATCGTCCTGCCACTGGCTGTCGGGGATTTTTCATCCGGAATAATTCTCATATCTGCAGATAAGCTGGCACTATAGCGGTCAAAATCAAACTCCCACCATCCATGATCGCACCAATATCCGTCATCATCCTCATCTCCACTGTGCCAGATCCAGTCAGGCTGCCACCAGGGACGCCAGACACCCCAGCTTGCTGAAGTAACCTGCGGATTATCCGGCACTGCCGGTCTTGTAAATCCGTCATTACGATCATCAGCATTGGGATCCGGCGGAGGATTCTCATCCAGATCTACGATATTCACAAGAATGGTTCCGTCCGTGACAGATCCGCCTCCATGCACATTGACTGTGATCGTCATGGTCTGGGGCGTATCAGGCGTTGTCCAGCGTATCCACGCAAGCTGACTGTCTCCTTCCGGATAATACACATTGTTCACGGTATAGCTGCGACCTCCTACATGAAATGTGACAGATACCGGATCATCTGGATCACTCTGGCCTCCGCTCACATCCACTGCGGTAATGACCTCTGTGTTGGTACGGTACTCATAGTCATAAGTACTGACCTCTGGCGGTTCCGGAGGTGCTTCATTGAAGCGCACCACGCCTAAGCCCAGAGAACTCTTGATTTCCCTGTTGCTCCGGACACCGGATCTTGGGCCTCCCCACGCCGGATAGCCAAGGTCCGGCGTTTCCAAAAACATAGAGAGAGGCAGGTTCTGGAATCCAACCGTTGGAAGAACTGCCCGCACATTTCCGCTTGTCTGCTCATCATAAAGTGCTGCCTCGGTTGCTGTACAGGCAATCAGATTTCCCTGAAATTTTAAAAAGCTGATTGGCTCAATTAACAGCCGGTAATCCCCGTTTATCAAGGTATCAAAATCCATTCCTGTCAAGCCTGCAATGCTTCTGACTACCTGCTCATCTGTGAAATAACTTTTGATGGCTTCGATATTTGCCGCGCCAAGGCTTTTGGAACTAATGATCCGGGGAAGCGACTGAGCCGGATTCACATATTCATAAGCGCCCGTATTGACGGACAACGCTGTCCCCTGTGTATATGCCGCTTTGCTGACTTTTCCAAAAGAATACACAATCTTAGGCTTCTTATTTGTCAGGTCAACCGATCTTGTTACCACCGCCCGGTCCGCTGCCCGGATGACGGTTACCCGCACACCTTCATTTCCCGGCGACCAGCTGTTCTGACTGGTTCCCTGTCCCATGCCTCCACCACCGCCATCCAGATTTCCATCTCCCACAGCATAGGCAGGAATGCTCTGGAACAGGAACAGGCTCAGAAGCAAAACAAACATACACAACTGTCTGACTCTCTTTCTGATTTTCATTCATTCCTCCAAACAAAAAGCACCGCCTGACTCTGCGATGCTTTCTGACTTTCTTTCCTTATTTCATGTTTCAGTCCATGCTTCCGATCTTGTTACCATTTTCATACATATCTTCTGCAGTAGTCCCGGAACCACCACCTCCGTGGTTCTCTACCCATCCAAAACCCGGCACATAAATCTGACCATCTTTCGTATCTCCGGCCTGTGGCTCTCCAGGTGCTGGCTCAGTCTGGACCGGTGTTTCTACCTGTTCATGGTCTACCGGTTCCGGCGGGGTATCCACCACAGTCCCGTCTGGTTTTTGTGTCGGATCTTTCAGTACTTCCTCACTGGGAGCCGCCGGTTTTGTTGCCTCCGGTTGAATGCTCTGCTTGGTCTGATCGGTCTGGGCCGGACGGCTGTACACCGGCCTTTCTGTCTCCGCACCGGTTGTCCCTTCTCCGGTATCGGGGCGAATTACCACATCACGCTCCGTTTCATCCGGTTCTTCTTTGCTTTCCATTCCGCTTTCTGTTTTTCCGGGATCTATCTCAAGCTCCACATCCGTCTGACTCTCCTTCGCCATCTTATCCCCGGTAACCGGAGTTTTTCCAAACTGCATTGCGATGGCTGCCACCAATATCACTCCAAACACAATGCCTCCTGCCACAGTCAGGTTTCTTTTTTTCTTTTCTGTCCATTTCATATGCGCTCTCCTCCTTCTTTTCGGTATAACTCTCCTTGTACTTATGACAAGCTGCAGCATCTGCCGCCTGTCTGAAATCATGCTGCTTTTCTTCCTGTACACCACACATACTACATCATCGCCTGAAAGTCTACTAAATTCCCTGATTCTTCCCGAATCTTTTTAGAATACCTCAATATAACCTGCCTGAACCCGCAAAGTGATGTGCATGGATGGCAGGAGTTTTCTGCCAAATCGGACAGGAACTTCCAGCCTGATGACCGCCTCCGCTTCAAAACGCTGTGCATTTCCCGGATCAGAGGGCGCAAGAGGCGCATTGCGGAGCGTTACATTTAAATCCGTCAAGGCAAATTCTACAACATTTCCGCTGTCCCCTGCGAATTTCACATGACGCCCGCCGCTCTTTCTGGTCCCGAGAACCTCATCGATTCTGGCATAAATATCCCCTTCATCCAGCGTTTCCTCCCATTCCCCTTCTCCGTAAGGCATATATCCGCCTGAATATCCCTCCCGGACACCATGGTACACCCCGGCGTAATTATCATTTACCGTAGAAATGATGGCATCCTCCACTGCATCCCGGACACCGGCAGCAATAATCTGAAGCCGGAAATACTCACTGACGCCGCAAAAGATGAGCAGAAGTGACAGGGTAACGCCGATCACCAGGGGAAAAGATACTCCGCTTTTGTCTTTCAAAATGATTCTTAGTTTTTTAAGCAAGCCTGTCCTCACCTCACTTCCAGTAAACTTCGGATTTTCCGGTGGCCTGCGCCCGAAGCGTGATAGGAAACAAACCAAAATCTCCAAATAAACCGATGTTGGTCTGAAGTGTCAGAAAGACCGTCACTTCACTGTTCAGCTGTATCCTGCCGCCTGCCGACCATGTGATATCCGGGTCAAGACCTGTTTTTTCACGCAGAACAGCAGCTCTCCGGGAGGTTTCCAAACCAACCCTGCCGGAGATTTCAGCCTCCCTCACCAGTTCCGTGGCAAAGGTATCCAGCTGCTGTTTGGCAATAAACACCGGCAGCACCCGAATAGCCAGCGCCAAAACCAGCATGGCACACAGAACCAGCACGACCACATCCACATAGCCTTCCCCGCGTCTGCATCTGAGCTTATCTTTTAGTTTTTTCAGCACATCACCACCCCCTGTCCGGGAGCAGGCGGCTCCGGTTCCCTTTTCTGTATATAGTCCGTAAGCATATGACAGACAGCCCCGTCCCATTTGACATTTACCACGTTCTGCGCAAGCAGTTCCTCCGCAGATACCGTTATATCATATCCTGAAATACCGAGATGTGCTTTCATATCCTTTCCTTCCAAAAGCTCTTTTGCCTGCTTCGGTGTCAGAAAGACATAGCCGCCCGGTGTCATCATGTCAAAGCTGCTCTGTGGATGACTCTCGATCCATTCCTTTAAGCGCATCGCCTCTCTCCTTTCCTAAAACATTCCACCCAGACTGGTTACCGCTACATAAGCGATGATTACCAGATAGGTTAATAAAAAGCACATCAGCATGGCAAAAGAAAACACCCTGATTTTGGGAGGGATTTTCTGCGCCTGGGCTTTGAGCCTCTGCAGCTCCAGCTGTTTGAAGTCGTGGGCCAGCATCTGGAAATACACAGAGCTGTCATCCCCACGCAGCACTCCAATCAGTCCCCGCACCACGTCAGAAAGCATGGGGGAATTAAGCCTTGCCTCAAACCGGGTCAGCGCTGCCTCATAGTTGGAGGAGCGCATATCTGCTAACAGGATATCCAGCTCCCCGGTGAGGGCTGCCCCCGCATTTCCCTTAAAGCGTTCCAACATACCAATAACATTGCGGCTGGCTTTCAGTTCCTGCTCAATGGTTGCCACCAGCCGTGGCAGTTCCCCCTCGATCTCATCCCGTTTTGCCTTCAGCCGCTCATCTGCTTTCTGGCTTTCCTTAAAATAAGTGAGCAGAGACAAAATGATTACAACCGGCGACAAAAGAGGCAGGAGAAACACACAGGGAATCACGCCCAGAAGAATCGCTCCAGCCTTCACAAAGGCATACGCCTGGTACACCTCCGGTGTCAGGTTCATGCCGCTGGCCTTTAACACGTTGTGCATCCGGCTGCGTTTGTACTCATCCATGCGGATATACTTCGCCAGCCGCACTGCCACGGTCATCAGATAGGTTTCTATGGTTTTGGCTGCCTTTTTTTCCTGTTTCACATTTCCAAGCATGGCCTTGGCTGTACCTATGGTGGGGAGCCGCAGGATGGATGCCGCCAGAAAGAACAGCCCCAGGGCAAGGAACAGCCCGAATAAAAATAACAGTCCCGTCATGGCATCACCTCCTGTATTCGATGGGATGGGTCAGCTTTACCACAAAGCTGGCCGAGATAAAAATAACCGCTGCAGTAACAGCCAGAATAATCTGTCCCAGCGGCGTGTGCATCAGAACATCGTACCATTCTTGATTGAGCAGGTGCATCAGCGGGATGTTGCCTACCACAAAAAACACCATGATCAGGAACTCTTTCCTTGGCTCCGCAACCAGATATTCCAGTTCTGCATTGACATTGCGCATATCGGAAAGTTTGGCTACGATAGGGGTCAGAGTAGTTTTCAGGCTGCGGTCATGCTGGCAGTCGCACAGGGCATCGCACCATTCCCGGAACACCTCATTGTCAATGCGGCTTTTCATGGTCCGCAGTGCCGCCTCCACATCTGGATTTACCAGCTTGATCTGCATCAGAAATTCCCGGAACACTTTGGAAACCGGAGGATTTAAGTAAGCGATATTCTCATCCACCGCTGTCACGATATCCTCTGTACGAAGATAGGCGGTGGTTACCACGGACAGGGCTGTTTCCAGTTCCGCAGCAATGTCTTTCTTATAGTGGTTGGCAGTCAGCTTCACATACCAGAAGGGCAGGAACATAAACCCCACCGCCAGAACCGGAGCCATGAAAAAATTGCCCAGCAGGATAGCGATGGAACCGCCTGTACAAAACAACGCCAGGGAAGCGGCACAAACCAGAGAAAAACGTCTGCTTCGCCCGGTCATTTCCAGCACCGCCTGTGCCTCCATGATTTCCCTTTTTAAGGGGCCGGCTTTCTTTCTGCCGGTTGAAGCCCGTATATCCTCCCGGATGCTGCTTTTTTTCCAGAGCAGGAATGCAAACAGACTGTCTGTAAACTCCACCGGCTTTAATCCGAGAATCAAAAAAGCGCCCACGATCATTCCTGCGCAGGCCAGTAATTGGATTGCTGTCATAGGGATTCTCCCTCCTTTCCGATGGTGCGAAGCTTTGCCAGCATCTCCTTTGGCATCCCGTTTTCCATCAGACGGCGGGCAAGGCTTTCCGAGATGGGATTCACCTGACAGTGCTCGCCGGTAATGATAAATCTGCCATCCTCAATCCGGTTCTCACTGATCTGATACTGGAACAGCGGACGAAACCGCCGGGAGCCATCAGCCAGAATCTCGCACTCCATGATCTCCATCAGGCGGCGCTCCTTATTTTCAAGCTGTTTACAGAACGCCACAATGGGATAGGCTTCCGTCACAAATCCCATCAGCGTGTCATCGCTCATATCTACCGCTCGTTTGCACAAAGATACCATACGCCGGTAAGTGGCATCACAGCTCATGGAATGGATGGTGGTGACCACCGCCACGCCGGTACGGGCTGCCTCCTGAGCGGCATTAGCCTCCGGTCCGCGCATCTCACCTACCACAATCACATCCGGATTAAACCGCAGGGCCATGTCAAGCAGTGCAATCTGATCTACCCGCTGGCGCTCATTTTCACTGTCCCGTGTCAGGGTATGGATGACAGAGTTTTTCACACGTCCTTTCTCATCCCTGCGTACCAGCGCCAGCTCACGGGAACCGTTTTCAATGCTGTAGATACGTTTGCTGTCCGGAATGGTTGTAAGTAACCACCCAAGCAGCGTGGTTTTTCCGGAGCTGGTGGCTCCTGCCACACATACCGAAATGCCATAGCGGATACATTCCGATAAAAAGTCCAGCATCTGTCCGGTGGCTGTCCCGCCTCTTACAAAATCCTCTTTTTTCATGCTCTGGGGATTGACGATTCGGATGGAAGTAGCCACCCCCACATCTTCATCCACAATGGGGCTTTTTAATACCGCAATTCTGATGTTCTTGGAAAGATGCCCAAGAACGCTTGGACTGGCATCATCCAGCACCATGCCGGATACATGAAGCATCCGGCGCACCACGTTGATGGCGTGTTCCGGGCTGTCAAAATGCTCCGTCAGCTTTTCTGTGATGCCTCCGGAGTACTGCACTTCCACATCGTCCCAGGCATTCACATCGATTTCCTCAATGCCCTCCCCATAAATGTACTTGGTCAGGAAGCCAAACTCCGCCATTTCGGAATAGATCCCGTCAATGAGCTGGTCGGTGGTCATCCCCTCCACAGCAATGCGGTGATCCTGAATATACTTTCCGGCAAAGCGGCGGATCTGTACCTTCACCTCATCGGTGGTATCCTCTGTTACCAGACTGCTGTACTCTTTGGAAAGGTATGCCTGCACCTCCCGCAGTACAGAGGCAAACTCCCGGCTCTTATCTTCTGCCGCAAAAAACAGGTCGTGGGTGCGGAGTGTCCGGGCTTTTTCCGGTGCGGCCAGCCTTGGAGCCGGTGTATCTCTTTCCGGCAGCTTTGATGCTGACTGCTTTGGTTCTGGCTTTCTTATCTCAGACTGCTTCGGCTCTGCAGGCACTTCTTCCTTCTGCGCTACCGGCCATGTTTTTTCCCCTGCCGGATCGTCCGGGGTAATCTGCAGGTGTTCCGATTTTTTCCGGGCTTCCGAGAAAGATTCACTGCTTTCAAACAGCGGTTTTTCTTCCCGAACACATTCCTTAGAACCCGCTGAAAATGCGGCTTTGCTCCGGTTTTCCCCTAACATCCGAACACCTCCTTTGTGATGGCTTCCAGGTTTTTGCGATACCCGCGGCTGTCTTTTAAGCTCAGTTCCTTAAACAGATTTCCCTCCAGAACCTGTGCCGCCAGCTCCAGCGAATGGGGCAACTGAAAGGTCACACTTCCCAGCACCTGCTCGATGTGGTCGCTGGCTTCATTGGGACGCACGTTGCTTGCTACCTTATACTGCTTATCCGCATCCCACTGGTTTTCTTTGAGCAGGGGAAGCTGACTGGAGAGGTAGCTGATGGATTTTAAATCACAATTGACCAGCCGCAGCACTGCATCAGACTCCATCAGCGCAATGGCCGAGAGGATATCGTTGGCGATGTGGCTGCCACAGTCAATGATGATATAGGGGGCTATGCTTCGCAGACAGTCTAACAATTCCTCTGCCTGCTGACGCTCATAGACCGGATAGGTATATTCATTCTCGCCTTTTCGCATTCCAAGGATGGTCAGATGGCGGAATCTCTTATGGAAAATGCAGTTATGGCGCACCAGCGATTCCGACACATGGCTGGCAGCCAGGATGCTTCCAAGAGAATGTTCTTCCTCCAGATCTCCGGGCGGACAGATGCAGGGCAGCATGGGCGTGTTCATGTCGCATAAAAGCAGAGCCACATCCCGCTTCTGCATTGCCAGCCGCATAGCCAGTTTGACCGCTGTAGTGGTCTTGCCGGAACCGGGACTGCCCCAGACAGCCAGCATCTGGTTATCGTTTTCCGGTTCCATCTCCCTGTCTTCCCCACCGGCACTACGGCTGAAAATGCTGTTTTTCAAAAAGTTCACGCCCTACTCCACCTCGCTTTCCCAAACTTCCCCTTCTGTTTCGGCAGTTTCATCTTCTGCAATATCTGTCTGTTCGGTTTCAGAAGCTTCACTCTCATCCGTCTGTTCCTCTAAAGCGCCGGATTCAGAATCTTCTGTTTCTTCCTCCACAGGCGGGTAAAGTTCCAAAAGAACGGTTTCCTGCGCAGAAATGAAAGCCGCAGACTGCTCAGGGGTACCACGGAACACCAGGGAGATGTGTGCTTTCCCGTCTGCCTCCAGCTCTGCAAGGATTTTACTCTGCTCCGGGGTAACTAACAAAGTGACGGTGCCGGGCAGTTCTTTTTCTGTGTTATCCTCCTCCCCATTCTGTGTATTGGTATTGGCATCATAGCCGCTGTTTGCAGTTACTGCGATAACCTCCACATACTGCAGTTCCGGCGGAATCACTGTAGAACCCTGCTTTTTGTAATCCGGGGCAATCACAGACACAATGTCCCCGCTCTGCAGCTTTCCGGATAATCCGTTGGCAAAGGCTTTCAGGGAAACAGAGATTGCCTGCTTCTTGCCGGTCAGGTTGTAAAGGTAGGCATTCTCAGCGGCAGGTTCCTCTGCAATCTTGGATGAGATGATGTAGTCTCCCACTGCCAGGTCTGCGGAGGCGAACTTTCCAATGGCGGTATCCAGATTCCGCACCACATCCTCCGGCAGGTTATAGCCGCCTACTTCCACAACGGAAACCTTATCTGCGGTGATCTCCTCCCCAATCTTTACCGGCTTTACCACACGCACGATTTCCGTCTTTTCACTGATGGTCTTATTAAACAGCGGAGTAACTGCAAAGCAGATGATCAGTGCCAAAAGAATACAGATAACACCAATGACAGTTCTGTTTTTGAGAAAATTCATAAGGGTATGTCCTCCTTCATTTTGATTTGATATGCATTCCATAGGAAAAGGCGGGCCTTAAAGACCCGCCCGGTTTGCCTGCCTTACTGACAGCGGCGGCGGATAAGAAAGGCTGCCATAGCTGCCACAGGAACGATTGCACAAAGGGAAATGATGAGCTTTCTTTTCATAAAATCAAACCTCCAATTTTCATAAAATAAGCGGCGGCCGCGCCAGCCGCCAGAAACGGTCCCACCGGAAAAGGGATTTTTTCTTTCTTCCCATGGAGCCGCCGTTTTACAGTAATCAGCCCACAGACCAGGCACATACTCCCCAGTCCCAGAATAGAAGCGGTCAGGCTGGCCGGCAGTCCCAGCACAAGTCCGGTGGCTGCCGCCAGCTTGATATCCCCGCCTCCCATGCCCTCGCAGCCTCCAAAAAACAGGGCGACCAGAAGATATGGCAATGCGCCAAGAATCCCCCAGAAATTTCCCGGAGAAAATGACAGGAATGTGAGGGATGCAATAGCAAGCTGTAACCGGTCCGGAATCTCCCTCCGCTTCAGATCACTGAGAGAAGCCGCCAACAGCAGAAGGAGAAACATCCCTGCCTGCAGGGTAAGCATCGCCGGATCGGAGGCTGTCAGCTTATCCGGCATAGTCGAACATTTCCTGCACCCTGCGTACAAGAGTCGGCAGAACCGTATCGTTAAACAGTGCATATAGACCTGCCAGCAAAAGGGCGCCCAGCACAACCGCAATCAGGATCTTGATGGCGGTATCCACATAGCCCTCCGCTCTCTGCTCGGCAAGCTTCTGTCTCAGATTCATGGCTTTCATGGCAACAACAGCACAGGTATGGTTTACAAATTTCTTCATTCTTGATTTCTCCATTATCTTGATACTCTGATGTTTTCAGTTACATTCCGGCCATCTGCTGGCCGGTGGCTTCCTGCTCCGGGGCTGCCTGCTGGGGTGCGGCCGGAGCCTGCGCCATGGTGAGTGCCTGATGGTAGGCATTCAGCACTCCGCTGTAGAGCTGTTCCCTGAACTCAGCGGTTACAGGAAAACAGACTTCCTTGTACCCGTCCTGGTTTTTGCGGCTGGGCATGGAGACGAACAGACCGTCCTTACCGCCCTCGACGACTTTGATTCCCCGGACGGCAAAGCATCCGTCGATGGTTGCTGAGGCATAAGCTCTTGTCCCTCCCTGTGAGCCGGGCGGGTACATGGATGTGATTCGGATATCCAGTGTTGCCATAAAATTGCTTCCTCCTTTTTTTCTGCTTTTTCATGTGAAAAGCGTCCTTTCTGTAATTTATTTCAGTAAAAAACAGACAGCGGATACTGCCTGCTTAAAACTGCATGGTCTGGATATGTGCCATCTCCTGATCCGGCGGCTCAAAATCTACCTGTTTGAAATCGAAACTATCCAGATAATAAAAGGAACTGCCGGATTCATCGTACAGTTCCAGAACATCGCTCATGGAGAGGGAATGCCCGGCATAGCTGGCCGGATGGTCCACGTTAAATTTGGTATAGAGCGCTTCCAGATTATTGGTGTCCACTGCACCGTCAAACACCAGCCGGTAGTCCTCCGGATTGAGCATCCCGAATTTTTGAATCAGGGCATCATATCCGATGAATTTCTTGCAGATATCCACCTCCGGTTTCAGCTGCCAGACCCGGCAGTTCTTTAGGCTCTGAATTTCCCTGGTTTCTCCCTGCCCGCTGGCCAGCTGGTCAAAGATTCCGTCCTGCCATTTGATTTCATTCACACTCCGCTGCTTCTCCAGAAATTCCTTCAGCTCCGGTACCTGAAACATGGGATCGACCACCGCCTGTCCGTTTCGGATGCGGCCGGCCAGGTTCCCGTAGTAGATGACAATCCCGTTCTCAATACGGATTGGTTTCATGGGGCATTCCTCCTTACTTCATTTCCATACCGCCGCCTTTCTGCTCCTGTGTATCCTCCCGGAATGCCTCAAGCTCCTTTTGGGTAGGGAAAATCACCTGCTCTTTTACAACTTCCATCACGGCAAAGTCATCCCGGTCGCAGATCAGCACACGATGCTGATAGGGCTTCTGCATCTCCACATAGTCCATGACTTCCTGGGGACTGCAGAGCCAGGCACCTGCGGCATACCTCCCGTCCTCCAAAAAGCTGTAGCCGGAATACTCCGGCTCATGGTGATGCAGGTCTGCGGCTCCAACAGGCCGGATCTGGGAAAGCTGCAGCTTCGCTTCTTCCGGCAGCAGTTCCGGCTCCAGCGTGCCAACCACATCGCTTCGCTCACACCGGCAGGCTTCCCCATCAGAAAGAGAGATCAGAAAAACAGTGCTGCCCATGGGAGCGGGATTCGCTCCGCTTCCCCCGGTACAAAAAAAGAGCTGCCCGGAATGTTCTTTGGGCAGCACATTTGCAGAAAGAACCACAACCTTATTTTTCAGGTCAATCCCATTACCTGTCTGGCTGCAGTCCTCACGGTGAAACACTTGCATGAATTATCCCTCCTTCTTCTGGAGCAGGCTGCTCAGTTCCCCGATCAGCTCCAGCCTGGTACTGTCGGGCATGGATTTAAAGGCAGCACGAACATAGGCCTCCACTGCTTCCGGAGACTGGTCTCCTGCCTCTACGATATCCACCTTGCGTACCGTGACTTTTCCATCTGCGAGTCCCAGCCTTACAATATCCCCGTATTCCATCTTTGCCATGTCCCGCAGGGCTTTTGGAATCAGCACACGCCCCTTGCTGTCAACCAGCTTATAAATCGGTTTATTCATCAAAATATCCTCCCTTCTCCAGAATCGCTGTTACCTCCTCCGGTTCGATGCCAAGGTCATCGAACAGCTTCAAATAAGGCCGGTTGGCCTGCCACAGGGGCTGTTCTGCACCAATCAGCAGCACGCCGGGCAGGATTTCCACAATCAGGTCACTGTCCGGTGGAATCCCCGCTGCCTCCAGCATCACATTGGGGATAGAAAGCACCCCCAGTCTGGCAGTGTCCCCCTGTGTTTTCTTTTCTGCCTGTCCCATATTTCCTCCATTTCCGGGCTTTACCGCCCCACAACTTCATAGTAATCGTCTTCCTCTTCACCACACAGGGCAAAAAGATGGAGCTGCTGCGGCTTTGTCCGCTCCAGCTCACCCGGATCATAGTTGGTAATGATAACCTCCGGGAATTCACAGCCGCCGTCATACCGCTGCGCCAGGTTATTGATACGGGTCACAGCAGTAATCGTATATCCCGCATACAGCTCCCGGATAAATTCACAGTCGTTATAACTGACCATCCATTTTCCTTTTGCCTCAGCCAGCGCATCCCGAAGTCTGGCATGATCCTCCCTGCGGAATACTACCGCATAATGTCCTTCTGTTTCGTAATAAGGCGGGTCACAATAGAAAAAGGCGCCTTCCCGGTCGTATTGCCGGATCAGCGCCTCAAAATCCTTATTCTCTATTACCGTATCAGCAAGCCTGTATGATGCCTGCCAGATAGCGGCAAAACATTTTCGCACATCAAAAGGCCGGCATCCATAAGAAGTACAGCCGCTTCCGTAGCTGTAGCGAATCAGTTTAAAAAAAGCAGCTGCCCTCTTTACATCGGTGACCTCCGCATTCTCCAACAGAATGGCTTTCAGTTCCTCAAATTCCGGCGGCAAAAGGGAGTGCTCTGCCAGCTGCAGCTCCTCTTTCAGAAAGCTGGTATCAAACACCTGCTTGTCTATAAAATCCCTAATTACAGTAAACTCATCCCTGCTGTTTAGCGGAAGGAACCCCAGTTCCTGCAGGAAAGCTACAGTCCGGTTCTTTACACAGTAGAACAGATTTGCAAGATTGGAATTGTAATCGTTATACACTTCCATGCATTTCTGATCCGGCGGTTTGCCAAACAGTACCCAGCCTCCGCCTCCGAATACTTCAATGTAACGGTCGAAATTCGCCGGGAACATGGTGTAAATCAGCTTCCTCAATGCTTTTTTTCCACCTACCCAGCTGATAAAGCTATTAATGCCGCATCACCTCCTTTTTATGGCAAACTTTTCTACATAACAGGTTCTGTCTGCGGTGCTTCCGGCAGCAGATAAGCGGCAAGCTGTTCCCTGCCGGTTTCCTGAAATTCCTCAAGGCTCATGTTCTTGCCAAGATATCCCCAGTCCTTCGGATAATAGCTGCCATATTCATCTACAGGAAACGGATCTTTGCACAGAATAGTTCCCCAGTGGTTGACAACCACCACCGCCTTAATCTCAGCCATGCTCCCGTCCAGAGCGTCTGAATCCCGTACATCATAACAAAAAATCCCAGCCGGAACGGTGTCCCGGTTCAGACGCATATTAGTAAAAAGAACCGGTCTTCCATCAATTTCCGTCAGTTCATATCCTTCTTTCGCTGCATCAAAAAGTGCCATTCTTTCTCTTCCTTTCTCTGCTCTTACTGCATGGTCATTCCCTGCTCCGGCGGTTTCGTGTATTCAAGAATAAATGGCAGGTCATTGCGGATTACTGTACCATAGGCAGTTGCCACATAGCCACTTCCCTGAAGCTGCCGCTCCCCGTAGTCGTAAAAATCAAAACCGCAAAATGCCGGATCATCCGGATCAAAGCCCGCTTCTTTCAGGATATATTCTGCATAATGACCCGGCGACATAATCTGAGTATCAAAATCATAACAATCCAGATTGTTTATAATATCCAGAACCATGTCCAGATCATAGCAATCCTCCATCATCAGGATTGCCTTGTACTTGGCAAGTGTCCGACTGTCCGGAAAAGCAGCGATACGCTCTGTCAGCGTATTCAGCTTTTCGATGTCCTCATATCCAGTTAAATGATCTTTCATCGCAGGCACAATGCTTTCCATTTCCACAATCATACAGACATCCAAATCACTTGTTCCAAGAAAATCCAGTACCTGATGAATCTTCTGTCTATCTGCGGGAAGCTCCAGCCACACTTCTGTATTGGCATCCAAGAAAATGTCCTTCCGTTCCAACCGCAGCGAAATGATACCGCCATGGTGATACTCCTGATCCGGCAGATGGATGCCATCGTAAATCTCCGGTCCGTCCGGCGCACTGCGGAACAGATATCCTTCTCTTATAAAAATCCCCTGGTCATCGCGGCAGACAGAAGTTCCAACCTTTTCGGGATCCAGCATTTCTACGATTTCATCAGGAAGTTTTTTAATCCAATCCATTATTTCGTTCTGTATGCAGATTTCGCCAAGCTCCTGGTAATCTGTCACACCGGGATAGAGTTCAAAACATTTCAGATTATAAGCAGTATTGATCAGTTCTTTCATTGACATGGGATGGTCTATATCGCTGTCAAAACGCAGCTTTAAAATACCTTCATAGATGTGAAGCTGATCTGTATCCATCTCACTGACCTTATGTGCCAGAAAGTTCACTTCCTCCAATGTTTTGTTTTCTGCCCTTGTCAGTGCATATTTGATAAACTCCGGCCAGTCATAAAAACTGTGCAATTCATAGCCGCCATCCGGCACACGGGCACGTTCCAATGCATCTGCAAGGCTGAACCGGTCTGTCGGCAGCTCCAGCTCCACATCACTGTATCCCCGGCAATCTTTGTATTCGTCTGCTGTGATCGTTACCTGCATCTACATTCCTCCCATCTGCATCTCCATGTTCTGAGATTGTTCATGCTTCAGTTCCTGCTCCGTCTTGATGAAAAAGTCTCTATCCGAACTCCAAAAGCTGATGCACAGTTCTCCGGCTTCGATTTTAATTTCCCTCTGCTCAAAGCCCTCGCCCCATCCATCACTTTCCTGCCCAGACCATTCCTCCATAACACCTTTCATTTCTGCATCAGACAGCGCCCCATAGCTCTGTACCTCCAGAACGCCCCAAAGCCGGCCATCCCATTTTTCGACAGTCGGATTCATGCTGAACACTTTGCGTTTAAGAAGTTCATTGTCCAAATAGACTGCAAGACCACGGTTCCCCTCCTCATCCAGACATTCCCGCTCAATGGCTGCCAGAATCTCATCCTGATAGTCGCACAATTCATCTGTTCCCATGTAGGTCGGTTCATTCATCAGATCTCCCCATTCGTTTCTCTCATAAAGCTGCGGATAGAGAGGGCTGAACAGCTTTAAGGAAACCAGTTCCTCCGGAAGCTGCCGGAGCAGATAATCCTTACGAAGCACCATGCCATGCACTGTTGACACCACCCCATCCCTCTGCATCCTGGCTTTTCCAAAGCCCTCAAAGTCCACAAACCCATAAATTTCATCGTTAATATGGATATCTGCTTCCTGCAGCACATGATGGGCATATTCTTCCGGTGTTCTGATATCGTCAGGCAGAATGGTATATTGATTCAGATTTTCTGCGATTTCAGAAGCTTCCTGTATCGTTTCTGGTATTTCTGCTGTCAGGACTGCGCACAGCCGCTCCACGGTTTCCTCTGCACCATCCAGTACCTTGCTCCCAAGCAGTCTGGCAAAGTCATTTAATCCGTCAATACTGTAGTCATAGGGGAGATGACTTTCCAAATCCCGTATCTGGCTGGTCAGGTCTATAATGCTGCATTCCTCCAGATGATTGACCCCAAGGTTTTTCCTCGCCAGTTCCATCTTTTCTTCTGTAGCAGGAAGCGACAGGGAGTAGGTATTGGGATGGCTGTCAGCGTAATGGGAAGAATACAGACGAAGCAGAAACAGGCTGTTAGGAGCATATCCAGGATCTGGCGGATTCCTTTCGGTATAAACAGGCTTTAACGCCTCCCCGGTTCTGACTATATAACCGGATTCACAAAAGGCACCGGCATGGCTGAGTGCATAGTCTCTGCCATACTTTCTCCGATCCACATAGGGAAGCAGCTGCTCATCAACCACCTGAATATTCAACAAGTATTCACCAAGCTCCGCTTCATTTTGTACCTTCGGATAAACAGCAAACTTATCCAGGTTGCAGGAAAGGTTTGCCATCTCCATGATGGTAGATGGCTGCTCAATCTCCAGTGCCGCACCGAAAACAGCTTTTTCCTGCTCCGTGAACCCCTCAATCCGGCGGGTCAAAAAATCCATATCCCGGATACCACGCCTCTGCTCCACATACTTTCCAACCAGAAACTGATGCATAGGAGCAATATCCGTTTCCGCCGCTGTAATCAGAAGCGCCGGGTGTTCTTCATCTGCAAGTGCTGTAAATATGCGCCTGATCCGGTCGTACTCAGCAGGAAGCTGAAGCCATTCTCCGTGGCTGCCATCCGGCTTCGACAATTGAACTTTCAACATAATCAGCTCCTTTCTGCCGTCACAACTGCTGTTCCATACCGGCAGATCAGGAAAGCCGTTATCAACAGCCGAAACACACTGTCACTTACCAGCTCCGGGTCAGTCAGTTCTGACAAGCTGATGTGTTTGGTCCCTTTGTATAAATCCTTCGCTGTATGAAACAGGACATATCCGTCCAGATCCACCCCATGAATGCGAATAGAGGAAAAATCAATGCTTCCCAGAGCCACAGCCGGTTGCGCTTTGCTCCATAGGAATGGATCCGCAGTCAGCAAAAATAACGCAGCAGTCTGACCGGAAAAGCTTGTTCCATTTTCTTCTGTCTCCTCAAATCTCTGTCTGTGGGCTTCGTTTTCAAAGAGCGGCTCTTGCTGCCGCGACAGGCGCAACACACGGGCTACAAAGGGGCGAACCGGCACTTCTCTGGTTAGTACCTCCAACAGCTCCGAAAGCGGTACACAGCCCTCCACAAGCCGCTCGCGAAAACAGGTACTTCCAACGGGAATATCGCAATTTTTTTCTCTGCTCTTATAAACACAATGCTGGCATCCGAAGCTACTGACGCTGTATTCCAGGCGGCTCACACGCATGCCGGAACCTCTGGGACTGAACCCAGGAACCCGCTGCATTTCAAACTCCACATTTGCATAAGGGGTATTGCTCATAAATCGTGCAGTCATTGTTCTCAGTCCTTTCTTCTTCATTTTTTTTACAGTCCCCTATTTCTCAGGCAACAAAAAAAGCGATCAGGTTTTCGCAAATCACGAAGAACCTATCCGCTCTCATCAATCATCCTGGTAATCTAAGGGCTGCCCGGTATATGGAAAAGAGAACACCGTTATTCTGGTGTCCCCTTGTTATCTTTGTTTTCTCTTATCCAATAGCAGCCAATCAGCTCATGGTCATCCCCATTTTCTTTAAAGGCAAATATTTCTTTTGCTTCTTCTGTCTGCTCCGCGCATCGGACTGCCTCTGGAAAATCATAAAATTTCTCCAGCATGATTTCCTGACCATCCTCCACTGAATAGTATATCTTTGGCATCATCTTTTCCTCCATCCCTTGGTTTTGTTTTAGGTAACACAATACCATCAGTTTCTGCAGAAAGCTATCATCACTTCCAACAAAATTTCAGCTATGTGCTGCCTGAATTTCAAAAGCTGGCCTCTTTTCATCTGCCAAATACCCCATGTCATCTGTGGAAAGGGCAAAAAACAAGGGGCAAAAACGCTCGTTTTTTGCCCCATTTTTCGCTCTTTTTTCACTTCAAAACCACAACATCTTGTGGTTAACCGCTGTTATTTCTTCTTGTCACCACAATACGTCATCTTTATCACGACCTCAACATGCACCGTCCCCGGAAACATATCACAACACCTCCCCCTCTCCACCACATACCCCCCATCTGCCAAATACCTCAAATCCCTGGCCAGCGTAGCCGAGTCGCAGCTGACATAAACCACCCGTTCCGGTCTCATTTTAAGTATGGTATCCAGACAAACCGCATCGCATCCTTTTCTTGGTGGGTCCACCACAATCACGTCCGCATGGACATGATTCTTTTCAAACTGTTCCGGCAGTACTTCCTCGGCCTTTCCCACAAAAAACTCTGCATTATCAATACCGTTTATCTCTGCATTTCTCCTGGCATCCTCTATGGCCTGGGGTACAATCTCCACGCCATATACTTTCTTAGCCTTCTGTGCCAGGAATAATGAAATAGTGCCGATTCCGCAATACAAATCCCAAACAGTCTCATTCCCCGTAAGTCCGGCATACTCCAGCGCTGTCCCATAAAGCCGTTCTGTCTGAACAGGATTCACCTGATAAAATGAAAGTGGCGATATCTGATATTTTACATTTCCAATATAATCTGTTATAAATCCAGGGCCATATAGATTCACAATCTCCTTCCCCATAATCACATTCGTTCTTTCCTGATTCACGCTATAAGAAATACTGGCCATACCTTTAATCCCGTACCTGTTTACATGCCTGTCTGATATATACCCTTTTGCTTCATTCTCACTTGTATCCTGCTCTTTTACTTCCAGCCCCTTTGTTCCCTGCTCACTTACTCCCTGTCCCTTTCCATCCTTCCCATCCCCACCGGTCAGCATCTCAACCAAACGCTCCTTTCCGGGAAGCTTTTTACCATTTATTACTAGACATACCATTATTTCACCTGTCTTAAATCCCTTCCGAATCAGGACATGCCTCACCAATCCCTTATGTGAAATCTCATCATAGGGCTCAATCTTCATTTCCCTCATAAACTGCTTTACAATATCCAGAATCTCCCTGTTTTCCTCAACTCCCAGCAGGCAGTCCTCTGCTTCAACAATGGCATGTGTCCGCCCTGCATAGAATCCGGCAATTACATTTCCGTCCTTATCCTTTCCAAAGGGAAACTGGGCCTTGTTCCTGTATCTCCAGGGCTCCTCCATCCCCATGATAGGAAGCATATGAATCTCATCCTCAGCAAATTTGCCTATACGAATCAGATTATTCATCACCTTCCTCTCTTTAAATTTCAGCTGTTCTTCATAACTCATGGCCTGAAGCTGACAGCCACCACATTGCCTTGCTACCGGACATGACGGAATGACACGGGAGACTGACGGTTCCAGAACTTCCATGAGCCTGGCAAATCCATATGATTTCTTTATCTTCATGGCCTTTGCCCGCACCACATCGCCAATCACCGCATCCTTGACAAACCAGATGTAGCCATCCACTTTTCCCACGCCTGCTCCGTCCTCATTCATATCCTCTATTGTCACAATAAATTCCTGATTCTTTTCCATACAATTCACCTATCCTTTCATTCAATTATTATTATGAGCGATTATTGCTCTCCATTATTTCATCCTGTTATCTTATCCTGTTATTTCATCCCATCCAACCACCAACATACTTCCTCCATCCCCGCCCCATTATCACAAAAGGCCGAAAACACACTGGTCAAGGACACATCCTGCAATCCCCTACCCAAACTAAATGTTTTCAGCCTTATATATTCGGTCCTGTTATTTCTCTTTATTATCCAACCTCAACGCCTATTCCGTTGTCTTCCTGATATTAGACTCCAGCAGCCGGTTGTATCCCAGCCATCCTTTATTATCCCCGCCGGACCGCAGCGCCTCTATCATGGTCTCCATCTTGGCATCTGTGTTATCGGCAAAGTTAAGGGCCAATGCCTCCAAAAGCGCCGGCTTCTTGGGTGAGCCGTACTCTAATTCCCCGTGATGGGCCAAAATACAGTGTTTAAGCTCTGTAGCCAGCTTCTCCGGAAATCCCGGTATAGAGCGGATACTTTCACCCACCATCTCAGTACCGATGATAATATGGCCCAGAAGCTGTCCATCGTCAGTATAATCATTCTCCGGAAAGCGTGAAAGTTCCCTGGTCTTACCAATATCGTGGAAGATAGCAGCTGTCAGCAGCAAATCACGGTTAATCATCGGGTAATATCCGGCATAGTAATCACACAGCCTTGTCACGCTGAGCGTGTGTTCCAACAGGCCGCCCACGAATCCGTGATGCACGGTCTTGGCTGCGGAATGGAACTGGAACGCTTTCGCAAAAGCCGCGTTCTCCACAAAATAGCCGCACAGCAGCTTCTGAAGATAGGGATTCTTCACACTTCTTATGTATCCCAGCAGCTCCTCATACATTTTCTTTATATCCTTCTTTGACACCGGCAGGTAATCCGCCTCCACATACTCTCCCTCCTGGGCCCTGCGAATCCGGCGCACATTCAGCTGGAAGGAGTTCTGGAACAGAGTCACATCCGCCTCCACATGAACGTAATCCATGGTCTCAAATTTCCCGACTCCCGGAGAACCCAAATCCCATATCTTGGCGTCAATGGTACCTGTCTTGTCCTGCATTACCAGATTGCCGTATTCCTTGCCATTCTTCGTGAGGGCAATCTGCTTGTTCTTGCACAGGTACACATCTGCAATGTGCATACCTTCCCTGAAGGTGTCGATATATCTCATGTTCAATTTTCCTCTTCTTTCTATTTTATAAACCTACTTTAAAAACCTAATTATTACCCTATCTATACGCCTGGCAGTCCATACCGCCATCCATACCGCTATCTGTCATCCGTCCAACGCATTCCACTCCCTGACAGCAACGCAGCCAGGCGGTTAACACTGCCTGGCCCCTCTGCCTGACTTCTTACGCTGCCTGACGCAGACTGCCGCCTGTCCACAGCCGCCGCCGGGTACCAAACTCTCCGGCTATCATTTTTCCCCGGTTCCAGTTCCTTCCAAAACCCCAGCCGCTACCTGGCTCCAACCGTCACTGAAAACTCAATTTCCTTATATTCATCCTTACCGTTTCTCAGGACCGCCACCTTTATCTTATCTCCTGCGTGCAAGCTTTCCACCTGGTTCTGGAAATCCTTCAGGCTTCCCACCTTCTCGCCGTTCATCCATGTGATGATATCCCCTGGCTGTATGCCTGTGTTATATGCGGGGCCGTCTGTCACTGCCGCTATCACATAGATACCGGAAGGCATTCCGCTGTCCGCCATGGCCTGGCTTACTTCCTGTCCCTTGATGCCGAAATACGGAGCCGGAATACCGTTGCTCATCATCTCCAATATGCCTTTATAATCAGATATGGCCACCACCGTGGTCATCCTGCACACGCCATCCTCGTCGTACTTGTCCGTGACCCATCCGATGAGCTCACCCGAAGTGTTCAGCAGAAATGTCCCCGCCTCCGCGTCTCCGCTGGCGCTGGTATAGAACACCCTGGAGCTGCCGTCCACCGTATGGACATTGCGCGCCACATAGGATATATTTCCATAATCGCTGGAGTGGACAATACCTGCCGGCGCGCCGATGGCCACCACCATGTCGCCCTGCTTTACCCCGTAAGAGTTGCCCAGCTTGATGGCCTCCACCTTCTTAAACTGCTCGCTGTCCATCTGGGCCGCGTCCACGCTTACCACGGACAGTCCCATAATGGTATCGCTCTGCTTCACTATTCCGGCCATCATGGTTCCGTCCGGAAACGCCACCTCAATGGAATCAGCTGCCTCCACGGCCTTGTCCGGCGTGAGAACCAGAATCTCAGTGCGGGTCCTGGCTATGACCACTCCGGAAAACTGTCCTGATGTCTCGATGGGATTGTCAAACCAGTCTTTTTCATGCTGAATGGAATGGACCACCACCAGACTGTCATCCGCGTCACTGGCAATGGTGCGCAGGTTACTGTACAGTTTATTCAAATCATCGATGGAATAACGGTATTTCTCCATCTCGGAGCGTACCATCTCATCCACTGCCTCGGTCATGACCGGTTCTGTGGGCTCAGTCTCCATCGCCACAGGCGCCGTGGTTTCCGGTTCATCCTTTGGTATGGTAATCTGGCTGCTCTCCTCAGGAGTCTCCTGGCCTAAAATTCTCTCAGCCACAGGTCTGCTCACAACAAAACAAATGGCCGACAACACGCCAAACAGAACGGCACAAAAAATGGTCAACAGGATTTTCCGGGCAATCTGCCGTCTGGTCATGGGCTGCCGGACAATCTTCTCATTAATAAAACGATGAGACTTGTCCGGAGTCTGGTCCTGCCGGTCTAAATCTCTATGCTGGTCAGCACGTTTATCCGCCATAGTACTCCTCCTTGCGAAGACTCTTATCCTCTATTATACGTTTCTTCCCAGTATTATGCAAGATTTTATATATGAAAAGATAGTAAAAAAGATAGTAAATATCGATTTTTATGGTATAATTTAAATGTCGGCTTTTGGGAAAAAGTCCTTTTAAATCCAGCATTTTACGGAAATCACAGGTGAAATCAATGAATCAGAAAGCGTTAAAAACTTTAGAATATGATAAAATCATAAACCAGCTCACAGAATATGCGGCTTCTCCTCTCGGGAAAGCCCTCTGCCAGAGCCTCTCCCCTTCCTCTGATTTGGAAGAGGTGCGCACCTGGCAGGCACAGACTACGGATGCAGTGACACGGATCCGTCTTAAAGGTTCCGTGTCATTTTCAGGTATCAGGGATATCGGAGATTCCCTGAAGCGCCTGGATATCGGCAGTTCCTTAAGCATACCCGAACTGCTCTCCATAAGCTCTCTCCTGACCGTGGCAGCCAGAGCCAAGGCCTACGGACGTCATGACGCAGACGAGGACGGAAGGGAAACCGGCGAATCCCAGGATGACTTCGACTCTCTTGAGCCCCTGTTCGCGGGTCTGGAGCCCCTGACTCCCCTGAACAGCGAAATCAAACGCTGCATCCTCTCTGAGGACGAGGTTGCGGATGATGCCAGTCCGGGATTATCCCATGTGCGCCGTTCCATGAAGGTGACGGCCGACCGCATCCACACCCAGCTGAACTCCATCCTCAACTCCAACCGTTCCTATCTTCAGGACGCGGTTATCACCATGAGGGACGGGCGTTACTGCCTGCCTGTAAAGTCAGAGTACAAAAATCAGGTATCGGGAATGGTTCACGACCAGTCAGCCACGGGTTCCACCCTTTTCATCGAGCCCATGGCCATCATCAGGCTGAACAATGAGATGCGGGAGCTGGAGATTCAGGAGCAAAAGGAAATTGAAGCGGTTTTGGCCTCCCTGAGCAACCAGGCGGCTCCCTATACAGAGGAGCTTCGTATGGACATGGAGCTGCTGGCGCAGCTGGACTTTATTTTTGCCAAGGCCGGCCTGGCCCGCCATTATAAATGCAGCGCGCCTATGTTCAATGACAAAGGCTGTATCCATATCAAGGACGGGCGCCATCCCCTTTTGAACCCCCAGTTCGTTGTCCCTATCAACGTATGGCTGGGCAGGGAGTTCGACCTACTGATTGTAACCGGCCCAAATACGGGCGGCAAAACCGTGTCCTTAAAAACAGTGGGCCTGTTTACCCTTATGGGACAGTCCGGGCTTCACATCCCTGCGTGGGAGGGGTCGGAGCTGGCTGTGTTTGACCAGGTATTCGCGGACATTGGGGATGAACAGAGCATTGAACAGAGCTTAAGTACCTTTTCCGCCCATATGACTAATATTGTGCGTATTTTAAGTGAAGCCGATTCCCGGTCTCTCTGTCTTTTTGACGAGCTGGGCGCGGGTACGGACCCCACAGAGGGAGCGGCCCTGGCCATTGCCATCCTTTCCTTCCTGCACAACATGAAGTGCCGCACCATGGCCACCACCCATTACAGCGAACTGAAGGTATTTGCTCTCAGCACGCCCGGAGTGGAAAACGCATGCTGCGAATTCAATGTGGAAACTCTGCAGCCCACGTATCGGTTACTCATTGGTATTCCCGGCAAGAGCAATGCCTTTGCCATTTCCCAGAAGCTGGGGCTGCCCGGATATATCATTGACGACGCAAAATCCCATCTGGAGGCCAAGGATGAGTCCTTCGAGGACCTGTTAACCAGTCTGGAATCCAGCCGTCTGACCATTGAGAAGGAACAGGCTGAAATCAACGCCTATAAGGATGAGATTGCCTCCTTAAAAACCCGCCTGACCCAGAAGGAAGAGCGTCTGGACGAGCGCAAGGACAAGATTCTAAAAAATGCCACCGAGGAAGCCCAGCGCATCCTTCGGGAAGCCAAGGAAACAGCTGACCAGACCATAAAGCAGATTAACAAGCTGGCCGCCAGCTCAGGCATGGGCAAGGAACTGGAAGCTGAACGTGCCAGACTCAGGGACCAGCTGAAGAAAACAGATGAGAAGCTGGCTGTGAAACCCAAGGGACCCAGCCAGCCCATTTCACCAAAGAAACTGAAAATAGGAGACGGCGTCAAAGTGCTGTCCATGAACCTTAAAGGCACTGTAAGCACGCTTCCCAATGCCAAAGGCGATTTATATGTCCAGATGGGTATTCTCCGCTCCCTGGTGAATATCCGTGACTTGGAGCTTCTGAATGAAAAGGACATAAGCGCCACACTGGGCGACGGAAGCTCCATAAGCTATGGCGGAAAGACTGCCAGGGGCAAGGGAAGCGGCAGCAGCCAGATTAAGATGTCCAAATCCTCCACCGTGTCCGCTGAAGTCAACCTCATAGGTATGACAGTGGACGAGGCAGTGCCTGCCATGGAAAAATATCTGGACGACGCCTATCTGGCCCATCTCCAGACAGTGCGCGTGGTCCATGGCCGGGGAACCGGAGCCCTTAAGAACGCGGTGCACAAGCGCCTGCGTCAGCTCAAATATGTAAAGGAATTCCGTCTGGGCCAGTTTGGTGAAGGCGATTCAGGCGTAACCGTTGTGACATTTAAATAGAAATCAGCAGCAAGGAGGAACTATAGCATGGCAGAGAAGCAGAGGATTCTGATCGTGGATGATGATGCAAATATTGCAGAATTAATCTCCCTCTACCTGATGAAAGAGTGTTATGAGACAATGATTGTGGGGGACGGCGAGGAAGCCCTTAAGGTATTTCCGGAATTCAAGCCCAACCTGGTACTGCTGGACCTGATGCTTCCCGGTATAGACGGTTATCAGGTCTGCAGGGAGCTGCGCGCTTCCTCCCAGGTACCGGTCATAATGTTGTCCGCTAAGGGAGAGATTTTCGACAAGGTACTGGGACTGGAGCTGGGGGCTGATGATTATATGATAAAACCCTTTGATTCCAAGGAACTGGTTGCCCGCGTCAAGGCAGTGCTGCGCCGTTACCAGGCAGCCCCGGCCCCGGCTCCTTCGTCCACCGAACAGCAGGGCGAATACGTGGAGTACCCGGACCTGATTGTGAACCTTACCAATTATTCCGTAATCTATATGGGCCACTCCGTGGAAATGCCGCCAAAGGAGCTGGAGCTTCTGTATTTTCTGGCGGCTTCCCCCAACCAGGTATTTACCAGGGAACAGCTTCTGGACCATATCTGGGGCTATGAATACATTGGGGATACCCGTACCGTGGATGTACATATAAAGCGTCTGCGTGAAAAGATAAAGGACCACAACAGCTGGGCCATCACCACGGTCTGGGGAATCGGCTATAAATTCGAGGTGAAACGATGACCCGTTCTCTTTATTCCAAATTCATACTGGGATATCTGATTTTCGGTCTGATGGGCTTTATCGCCATTGCCACATTTTCATCAAAAATGACCCGTGACTATCTGGTCCAGAGTAAGGCAGACGCGCTGTATGACGAGGCAAATAGCATCGCCTCGTCATGCAGCACCATGTATCAGGGAAAACGGCTGGATTCCGAGGAGGTTTCCACCCAGATACGGGCCTTGTCCCACTACCTGAAGGCCGAGATATGGGTGGTCAACCGTCAGGGCACCGTGGTTATGGACAGCCTGGGCGGTTCGCGGGTCCAGTCCTCCATAGACGGTTTCGACCCGGCATCCATCGGGAACCGGTCCTATACCATAGGGGATTACTATGGGATGTTTAACGGGAACGTGCTCAGTGTGTCAGCTCCCATCACAGGGAATTACAACACCTACGGCTACGTGCTGATTCACCTTCCCATCAGCGAAATCAACCAGTCCCAGAACGGCATCTTAAGCATACTTTACATCACATCCGCTGTCCTGTTCGGCCTGTCCCTTATTATCCTTCTGGTATTCACGCAGACCGTGTATCTGCCCCTTCGCAAGATTACAGTGGGCGCCAATGAATACGCGGCCGGTAACCTGGATTACCGAATCAATGTCAAGACCCACGATGAGATGGGTTATCTCTCCGACACCCTGAATTATATGTCCGACGAGCTGAATAAGATGGAGGAATACCAGAAGAATTTCATAGCCAATGTATCCCATGATTTCCGCTCTCCCCTGACTTCCATCAAGGGCTATCTGGAAGCCATTCTGGACGGCACCATACCGGCTGAGATGTATGAAAAATACCTGTCCAGGGTCATATCCGAGACAGAGCGCCTTCACAAGCTGACAGAAAGCATGCTTACCCTGAACTCTCTGGATGCCAAGGGCTATCTCTCCAGGACCAATTTTGATATCAACCGTGTTATAAAGGATACGGCGGCCTCCTTTGAGGGCACCTGCGAGTCTAAGAACGTAAGCTTCGATCTTACCTTTTCGGATGACATCCAGATGGTTTTTGCCGACCTTGGAAAAATACAGCAGGTCATGTACAATCTCATTGACAATGCCATCAAGTTCAGCCACCACGATTCCACCATCTACATCCAGGCATCGGGACGGTATGAAAAGATATTTGTATCGGTCAAGGACACAGGCATCGGCATACCCAAGGACAGCTTAAAGAAAATCTGGGAACGTTTTTACAAGACCGACCTGTCCCGGGGCAAGGACAAGAAGGGCACCGGCCTGGGCCTGTCCATTGTAAAGGAAATCATACAGGCACACGGCGAAAACATTGACGTGGTCAGCACAGAAGGCGTGGGAACCGAGTTCATTTTTTCACTGCCCCGTTCCACCAGCCTTTAGATAATGCCTGCACGACCGGATTATCCGCACTGCTGGGAATGTTTACCAATATAAAAATGTTTTATAATATCGTAAGATATTTACCAGAAAATTGTGATATAGTTATATTGTGGAGAGATGTACGATTCATTCCAATATGATTAGAAAAAGAAAGGACAGGCAGACATGATTACATGGAAAAAAGCGGGCACCGCATTGTTAGTTGCCTCTCTTATTTCTTCCGTCCTGGCTCCTGCAGCCATGGCGGCAAGCAAGAAGAAGGTGGGCAAGATTTACCTTACCATTGACTCTGACATACGTACCGGACGTGATGGGGGAGACGTGGAGGTCACTGCTACCGGAGACAATACCAGTCTTTATTATGTAGACTCCTGGGAGGTCACCAATGATGACGGAGACACCTGGAGCAGCTCCAAGCCGCCTCAGGTAGACATCATCCTGGGTGTGGAGGATGAGGAAGAATACTATTTTTCCAACACCTCTTCCAGCAACTTCAAGCTGACCTTAGGTTCCTCCAGCAAATACCGTTTTGATAAGATTAAATTTGTAAACGCCAAGCGCAAGGACAGCAACGCCACCCTTATCCTTACGGTCCAGCTGGTATTTGATAAGGATGCGGATACCAGCGCGGCAGCTGCTCCGTCCAACCTTCAGTGGGATTCCGCTCACAACGGAAACGGTTCCTGGAACGAGGTTTCAAGCGCCAAATATTATCAGACCCAGCTGATTAAAAACGGAGCTGCCATCGGTGAAATCAAGGATATCTATAACACCTCCTATAATTTCAAGGACCAGATTACGGAGCCTGGCTCATATCAGTTCAAGGTCCGCTCCGTAAAGTCCAGCAACAGCGCCAAGAGCAGCTGGAACACATCCGGCTCATGGACAGTAAGCGAAGCAGATATCGCTGCCCTGGGCAATACTGTCACGGACAATTCCCAGCCGGCGGCAGGCACCTGGCAGACAGCAGCGGATGGCCGCTGGTGGTACAGCAATGCGGACGGTTCCTACCCGGTTTCCAACTGGCAGCAGATCGACGGCCAGTGGTACTATTTTGACGCGGAGGGATATATGGCCACAGGATGGATTGAACTGGATGGTAAGAGTTATTACCTGGAGCCTTCCACCGGAGCCATGTATGCCAATACACGCACGCCTGATAACTGCTGGGTCGATGAATCCGGCGTATGGATTCCCGGAATGTAGCTGACCGGGTATTTACAGGGGAAAGATACGTTACAGTTAAAAAATTCCTTTATCAGACAAACAGGGAGCAGGCACATCAAGACAAACGTGCCTGCTCCTTATTAATTTACTAATCACCCCTGCAGTATCAGTCCTACAGTACCAGCCTTGCGGCCCCGTATATACCTGCGTCATTTCCCAGGGTGGCAAGTCCCAGCTTCCCCTTGTATTTGGATATGGGGGTAAAATAATCATAATGCTTCTGGACAACATCAATCAGGAACTGTCCTGCCTTGGATACGCCTCCGCCTATAACGAAAATTTCCGGGTCAACTATCATGACGGCCATGGATAAAGCCAGTCCCAGGTAGCGTCCCACCACATCCATCACTTCATTGGCCAGCTCATCCCCTGCCTTGGCCGCGTCCAGCACATCCTTGGCCGTGACATTCCCGCCATGCTCCCGCAGAACCGAGGGCTTATCGCTGGCTTCCATCTTCCTTCTGGCCTCCCTGGCAATGCCTGTGGCCGAACAAATCTGCTCCACGCAGCCCACTCCGCCGCAGTTGCAGTGCTCCCATTCCTCATCCCTTACGTGGATGTGGCCAATCTCACCTCCAAGGCCGTGACGGCCGGCAATGATTTTCTCATCAATAATGACACCGCCACCCACCCCGGTTCCCAGGGTAATCATGACCAAATCCTTATATCCCTTGCCTCCGCCCTGCCACATCTCTCCCAGGGCGGCCACGTTGGCGTCATTTCCGCTCTTTACAGTGACTCCGTCCAGCAGACTGCTGAGCTCCTCCTGGGGATTCATCCGGCGCCACCCCAGGTTCACACATACCTCCACGAATCCATCCGGCATAACCGGCCCGGGAACTCCCAGCCCGATTCCGGCCAGGTCCGTCTTAAGGCTCAGGCCCATTTCCTCCATCTTATCACGGATGGACCGGGCCACATCAGGAAGGATATACCTTCCGCCCTCCTCTTTACGGGTCCTTACTTCCCACTTGTCCAAAAGCTCTCCCGTAATCTCAAAAAGTCCGATTTTTACCGAAGTTCCTCCGACATCTACTCCGATACATTTCATCCCCATGGTATCTATACTTCCTTTCGCTTTTATTCCTGCATCACTGCAGCTTAATTTCCGTCATTTTCTGCGGTCCCATGACAAGAAGGGTTCCCGGGAACCTTCCTGCGGATACCTTGCTGACCGTAAAATCAAATGTTCCGTTGTATTTCTCCGTACCTGTCATGTTGTAAACCTTGCAGGAACTGTCATTATACAAAAGAATCAAATCACCGTCAATATCAAAACCGGTATACTGGTAGTTAAAGGACTTTTCAAAAACAGGGCTTCCCTCTCTGTCATAAATCCTCAGTCTGTACGGATCTCCGCCTTCCATATTATCCGTAACAATGCCAACCTTGTCCTGAGCATAGCTGATGCTTCGTATATTCTCCTCTATGGGAATCTGGCTCACCAGCTCCGGCGATGTTTCCACCCTGGTTGAAAAGAACTGTATTCCCTTATCCGAGAATATGACGGAATGGCTCTCATCCAGAAACCTGACCCTGCCCGCCATGGCATCTCCCAGGTCTTTGGGAAAGAATATACCCACAACACGGTTGGGATCATTCTTGCCCAGGCCGAAATTGTAAAACACAATCTTGCATTTTATCATACCCTGGTCCAGATACATATAGGATGTGATAAGCTGCGTACCATTGGGCGAAAGACTTAAGTCCACCGGATACCCGTCACCTGACAGCAGAGACTTCACCATGATGTCCAGAGGGCTTCCATCCCTTTTATATAAATAGATATAGCTCGCCTTGGAATCCTCCTGAAGGGCGGCCACCACGCCCTTGGCGGACACCGTGACCCTCAATATGGGCAGCAGCGTGGTAGCCTGCCCCTGGGTCCCGTTTTGGTCGCATATGTAGATGCTGTTGCCCTGCTGGTCGCCAATAGCCACAAAATCGCCGTTGACCGATACAACGGGGGACCTCATTTCATAGCTCTGTACCCATACCACCTTGCCCTTGGCGTCCAGATAGGCAGCCCCGTCCTTTGTATATTTGAGAACTCCGTCCCCAAAATCTCTGTACCCGCAGAAGCTTCCTTCCCCCTGGGCAGCGGCTTCCTGGGCCTCAGCCACCAGATCCCGCTCCCAAACCGTCTGATAATCCGTAAAGGTGTGGTAGCGTTCATAGCGGGACAGCACCAGGGCTGCTGTGGCTGCCAGAGCAGCAAGCACTGCCAGAATAATCAGGCGCTTCCTGACTACGCGCCGATGCGCCTTATGCACGATTTCCCGGCTGTCCTCCTCTTCCTGGAAGGGACTGCCGGAAGGTACGATTTGACGTTTCAGCTGCTTTTTTTTATTTTCACGGCTCATTGAATTGGTACTGCCCATCCTGCGTTCTCCCAAAATTCGTCTTTTGCGTATATGCATTAGTATACAACAATTTTGGATAAAACGCATTATCTTTTTCCGCCAGAAGTTTCCAGGCATATGCTTACGGAACCAGAAGCTTTTGTCCCGCAAATATGCTGTTTTCATCTGTCAGGGAATTGACCCGGCAGATTTCATCTATATGCTGCAGATTATGATACAGCTTAAAGCAGATGCCATACAATGTCTCTCCGTCCGCCACGGTGTACACCTTGTAGCTGGCAGCGGACACAGTCTGGTCATCAGCTTCCCCTCTGCCCCCGGTTGGCGGAAGTGCGGAATCATCGGCAGGAGCTTTTGTCTCCGCTGCCGCCTGGCTATGGCCGGATTCCGTCTGTTCATTTCCCTTTTGGGCTGAGTCAGTCTTGGACGCGTCCTGGCTGGATGCCTGGCCATTTCCCTGGCCTGATGCCGCCGCCTGGCCATTTTCCTGGCCTGATGCCGCCGCCTGGCCGCTTCCCTGGCCTGTCCCTGCCGTCTGACCGCTTCCCTGACCTGATGCCGTCTGACCACTTCCCTGGCCTGTCCCGCCCGCCTGGCCGCTATTTGACGGCTCCAGGGTTTCCGGAGTCACCCTGGAAGGCTTCTCATCTCCATTCTCCGGTGACGGAGCCGTGGTGGGATATACCTTTCCCGATGCCTCCTCAATCACATAATCAGGCTGGTCCGCAGCGGACCAGCCCTTTCCGGAAGGATTTTCTGTACCGCCCCTTCCGGCAAACGCCATCAGACCGTCCTTTATGTTTCCTTCCGGTATCACGGATGCAATCACGCTTTCCATCTGGTGCATTTTCTGATAGTTGTTGAACATAGCCACGCCGCCTGCCAGTACTGTGACAGCCAGTACACTGCAAAGGCCTGACAAAACTCCCACCGTGCTCCGGTGACGTCCTGCCTCCACCCTGCGCTCGTCCATTTTTTGCTTAAAATTCTGGATGACCTTATCATCCACTCCTGTTTCTGCTCTTGGCACATCCTTGCGCAGTATCATGTAATCCTGCATCATCTGATTCCGCTCATAATATATGCTGTATCCTCTTAATTTGTAAAATCCATCGGAGGATGTTATGTAAACAGCTTCCTCGCCCTCCAGGCCGCAGTTCAGATACATGAGCTGGTTCTTTCCGGTAAAATACTGGCTGTGCTGCTTCCAATAGGTCAGGGGGCTTAAGGTACAGCCGGGTCCCGCGCAGAGGAACCATCCCTGGACCGTGCGCTTGGGAAACATCTGCTCCACATCCTGGTAGGCCTTTTTCCAGGCGTCCTCGGTGAATGCCACCTTTCCGCCTTCCTCGGTGACCGAATCCATTTCCAGGGCTCCATCCACAAAAACAAAAGGTATGTCTTCATGGGTCTCCCTGCTTCCCAAAAGCAGACCCACACGCAAATCAGCCCCCTTTGCCGGCTGGAGGCGTTTTAAATAAGTATTTACATAATCTTCCAGATATAACTTTAAGACCTGGTCCCTCTCACCTATCTGCCGGAAATTCTTCGGCAGCTTAGGGAAGGGTTCATATAATTCTCCCATAGAATCACCCCGCTGTTTTTAATCCAAACAAGCATAGCAGATTCCCGGCGCAGAATTTGTCATATTATGGCAGCATTTTCCCATAATCGTTCGACAAGAAAAATGCTTTCGCAAATGCAGTCCGCCATTTTCATAACCATGGACAGACGCACGCTCTGCAGCATGACCGGGTCCCGGCTGCCCACTCCGCCCACTATTCCGGTTATGGCTATGTCCCCCACGGCCTGCAGCTCCTTGGATACTCCCAATCCCGGCTGAAGCGCTCCCCGGCCCAGGGTCGCGTATCCCACATGGTCCAGACTTCCCACCGAAGCATCAATGGCAACCACCACATAATCCGGATAGTGAAGCCGTATATACCTGGCGTACAAATCCAGGTTCATGGCATGGACTGGCTTGTCAAGTGTTCCGATGACCGCCGCTCCCTTAAGCCGCCGGCTGCGGAGCATATGTCCCACCAGAGGGCCCAGACTGTCTCCGGTGGACCGGTCTGTGCCGATACAAAGGAACATGATACCATCCTTTCCCTTGGCTGCCATCTCCTCCCTGATAAGCCGGTCCAGGTGCATGGCAAAACCCTCCGTTTCAAAACCTTCTGATGTATTATAATAAGATATATCTTCCCGTTTTTGTACGTTAAATGTCTTCCATAATTTCATAGCTAAGTTGTCCACCCAAACATGTTATAATCACCGCCCGGCTTAAGTGGGCTGTTTTTATAGTATAGGCTTGGGTATTTGAAATTATGCATGAAAAAAGGACACACGGATTGACAGTATCCGCATGTCCCTGTCTGCCTGACAGCCATATCGTGGCCGGACCAGGAACTATTGGGCCATTTTAGCCAGGCAGTTATTTGTTTTATACCGCTTATATCTTCGGTTATAAAACCCCTTATCCAAATAGCTTCTCCTCATAAACCCCCGACTCAATCAGCCCTCTGATGGCATCTGTCACGGCCTGTTTATCTTCCCTGTAGGTAACGCCAAACCATTTATCCGGGGTGTCAAGGACGGTCACTCTCGCCTTCTTATTCTGTACCAGATTGTCTATGATTTTAGGAAGCAGGTATTCTGATTTAATATCCCCTTCCTTCAGACTGTCCAAAAATACAGGGAATCCCTTCTCCAGCTCCTGGATGAAGCTGGCCGGAAGCCCCCACATATTCATGGAAACAGGCTGGGACGGGCTGATGGTCACAGGCGCACCGCTCTCGTCCGTGGCATGGAGTCCGTCTTCCTTCATCTGGATATTATAAGTTTCTGTCACGTTCGTCAAAAATCCATCTCCATCCACCTGGCACACGCCTCTGGTGACTGTGCCGTTGTCGCTCAGGGTGTTGGACAGCACAAACCCCCCCATGCAGATATCATATATCTCAGACTGTGAATCCATATGCTCCGCCATGTAATCATGAATCCTGCGAAATCCTTCCCGTCCATAGTAGTCATCCGCATTAATCACAAGGAATGGTCCGTCTACCATACCTTTCACGGAAAGGACCGCCTGACCCGTCCCCCATGGTTTGGTTCTTCCGGGTGTCACTTCATAGCCGGCCGGAAGGTCTTGCAGTTCCTGGTATGCGTATTCCACCGGAAGGAGCTTCTCTATCCTGTGTCCAATGATTTCCTTAAAATCCTTTTCCAGATCTCTCCTGATTATGAATATTACCTTATTAAATCCCGCTTCCATAGCATCGTGGATTGAATAATCCATGATAATCTCGCCGCCTGGCCCCACAGGCTCCAGCTGCTTGATGCCGCCTCCAAAGCGGCTTCCGATACCGGCTGCCATGATTACCAATGCAGTATCTTTCATCCTTAACTTCTCCTTTGATTTAAACTGGTTACACTATAGCACATTTGACCTTAAAAAGCAAAGGGAAAGAATGCCTCCTGCCGTGCCAGTTCAGTCAGAACACGTCTGCACCGGCACACATCCTCATACGGCACGTACTCATTGGGCTTATGGGCCAGCTCCAGGCTGCCGGGACCGTAGGACATGCAGTTGCGGTTGCCCAGGGTTCCCGCAATGACTGCTGTATCCGTATAGCCGTTAAAGGAACCGATGTATGTGTCCTCCCCCGTCACACGATCGCAGACAGATTTAAGACTGGCCAGGAGCCGGGAACCGCTGTCCTTTTCCACATAGGGACGGTCACCTGTGACGGTGTAACTGCCCCTGACTCCCGCAATCTCGGCTTCCGCCGCCTTTACAGCTTCCTCTACTATATTTTTCGCAGCCGCTGTGTCCGTAGGCGGCACCAGACGCATGTCAATCCATACCTTACAGGAATCCGGCACAACATAGGGACGGTATCCCCCTGTTATCTGTCCAAAGGTCACCGTAGACATACCCAGATCTTCATGAACCGGGCAGCTTCCTATGGCCTTGCGGATATGGCAGACTGCCTCTGCCATAGCGGCAATGGCATCAGCGCCCTTCCACGGATTGCTGGCATGGGCCGTGATTCCCTGCATGGTCAACTCAAACCAGGTCCTGCCCTTATGGGCTACCTGAATCTGCCCGTCCGTTGGTTCCGTGTCTAAAATCCAGTCTTCCCGGCCTACCCAGCCGTCCCGGATAGCACATTCCACTCCCCGCATGAAATCTTCCTCGTCCACGGTTCCGATGAATACAAAAGGCCGCACCGGAAGCTCTCCTGTACTTCCGGCCAGCTCCGCCATGTCTGAAAATGCAGACAGAGCACAGGCCAGGCCTGACTTCATGTCACAGGCCCCTCTTCCGTACAGGCGGTCTTCCTTTACCACTGCTCCCAGGGCCGGGGTATCTTCCTCCCATCCCTCTCCCAGCATCACCGTATCCATGTGGCATATGTACACAAGGGAAGACGCCGCAGCTTCTTCTCTCCCTGGTATGCGGGCCATAAGATTAAAGCGGCCCGGCATTACTTCCTTTTGAATCAGTTCAATCCGGTTCTTAAGCGCTCCTGCCTTTTCCTCTATCTCCTTTGTAAGCCATTCATATATCCACTGTTCAATTTGGCTTTCATAGGCTCCCGGGTCAGAGCTGTCAATCTGTACCAGCTGGCCTGCCAGCTCCCAGGTCCTGCGGTCCCCTTCTTCTACTGTCACGTTTTCGCTCCTCCTGTCAATCATATGGTTGGATACCAGGCGTCTGATACTGCTTCTCATGCCGGTATCCCTGCCCCATTATACCCCCATATCTATAAATCATCAACAATGGCGGCACTTTTTGCGTAAGCCGTGCTCTTTGCCTCAAAAAAGTCTGTTTTCACCATATTTGCATTGGAATACTGGTTAACCCATTTCATGGATTCCGGCTCCTCGTCATACCCCTCATACAAGGTGCCGAAGCCCAGCCCGCTCCAGCGCAGGTTTCCCAGGTACCGTATGTAGTCCGTAACCATTTCGCTGGTCAGACCCGGGACATCATCGCCAATCACATAGCTCCCCCACTGGATTTCCTGCGCCACGCCTTCCTCCAGCATGGACTTAAGCATACCCACCATCTCCGGCGTGAATAACTGCGGCTCCTCTTTCCTGAGCTCCCCAATCATGTTGCGAAACAGCCACAAATGGGTATTCTCGTCCCGGTTGATATAACGGATTTCCTGGACGCTTCCGGGCATCTTACCGCCCCTTCCCAGGTTATAAAAAAACATGAACCCGCTGTAAAAATAGATGCCCTCCAGGATATAGTTTGCCATAATGACCCTGAGAAGGGTCACATCGTCCTTCCTCTCCTGGAATTCATTATACAGATTTCCAATAAATGTATTGCGGCGCAGAAGGTGTTCATCCTCCTTCCACTGGTACAATATCCTGTCCCGCTCCACCGGGCTGCAGATGGAATCCAGCATATAGCTGTAGCTCTGGCTGTGCACCGCCTCCTGGAATCCCTGAATCGTAAGGCACAGATTTACCTCATTGGCTGTGATATACTGGGCAATGCAGGGCAGGTTGGCTGTCTGGATGGAATCTAAGAACACCAGAAAGCTCAGTATCTTATCATAGGCAGTCCTCTCCGGAGCCGTCAGGTTCTTATAATCCTTTAAGTCCGCGCTGAGGTTGATTTCCTCCGGAATCCAGAAATTATTCATGGCCTGGCGGTACCAGCTGCTGGCCCAGGTGTATTTCATATTATTAAAGTCATTGAGATTGGTGGTGTTTCCGCCTATCATCCTCCTGCTGTTTTTATCCGTGTCGCCCTGAGGGTTAAACAGGGGCTTGGCCGATAATATACTCATATCAAATATCCTTTCTTAAATATATACCTTTCAAAAACCGCTTAGCTGGAACAGCTTTCACACTCCTCCACCTCTAAGGACTTGCTGCGCACATAGTACAGGGTCTTTACGCCGCTCTCCCAGGCCAGTATATAGAGGTTCAGCAGCTGACGCATGGTGTAATCATTGGTAATGTACAGGTTCACGCTCTGGGCCTGGTCAATGTGCCTCTGGCGCACGCCTGCGGCCCGCACCGTCCAGGTCTGGTCCATGGTGTATCCGCTTTTATACAGCCAGAAGGTCCGTGGTGTCAGGTCCGGGGCAACCCTGGGCAGGATGGCGTTCTTTTTCTCTTCCAGATAAAACCGCTTCATCACGGGGTCCAGGCCAGCCGTTGTACCGGAAAGTATGCTGGTGCTGCTGGTAGGCGCCACAGCCAGAAGATAGGCGTTGCGCATTCCATACTCCGCCACCTGTTCCGCCAGCGATTTCCATTCCCCGCTCACAAGCCCGCGCTTCTCAAAGTATGCTCCTGTCTGCCATTCGCTTCCCTCAAAATACCGGTAACGTCCCTTTTCCGCCGCCAGATTGGCGCTGGCTCTGACAGCCGCGTAATGAATCCGCTCAAACACCCGGTCCGCAAAGGCCAGATGCTCCCCGCTCTCCCACCGGATGCCGTGCTTTGCCAGCATATGGTGGTACCCGCTGACTCCCAGGCCGATTCCCCTGTAATTCTGGTTGGTGATTCCGGCATAGGCCAGCGGATAAAAATTCAGGTCAATCACATTATCCAGAGCCCTCACGGCACTGGCAACAATATGCTCCACTTCGCCCGGATCATCCACATCAATGGCCCCCAGGCAGAGGCTGGCCAGGTTACAGACCACAAAATCTCCCGGCCGTGTGGTCTGGACCACCGTGGTCTCCCCATTTACCTCCAGCACCTGAGTCGATACACTTTCTATGGGAGACATGTTCTGGGCAATCTCGGTGCACAGGTTGGAACAGTATATGATGCCCCGGTGGCTGTTGGGATTGGCCCTGTTTACCGTATCCCGGTTAAAGATAAAGGGTGTGCCTGTCTCCACCGCGGACTTGATAATCAGGCGCGCCACATCCTTTAACAGCACGGTGCGCTTGGATATCCTGTCATCCTCCACACAGTCCAGATACCGTTCCTCCCACAGCTCCCCGTAACAGTCCTCCAGGCAGTATCCCTTTACGGTCTGAATCTCGTGGGGGCACATCAGATGCCAGTCCTGGTCCAGATTCTCCTTAGCCATCCTCCAGAACAAATCAGGAAAACACACGGCCGGGAAAATGTCATGGGCCTTCATGCGGTCGTCCCCGTTATTAGTCCGAAGCTGAAGGAACTCCGGCAGATCCTTGTGCCAGGCATCCAGATAAACCGCCGCAGCGCCCTGGCGCATGCCCAGCTGATCCACTGCCACAGCCGTATCATTCACCAGCTTAATCCAGCGGATTACGCCTCCGGCTGCCCCCTCAAAGCCCCGGATCCTGCTTCCCGCAGCCCTGACCTTTCCGAAATACAAGCCCATGCCCCCGCCGAATTTGCTGACCTGGGCAAAGTTGTCCACACTTCTGTAAATTCCTTCCAGACTGTCGGGCACAGTGTCAATAAAACAGCTGGAAAGCTGATGATACGGCTTCCTGGCATTGGACAGGGTGGGAGTGGCCATGGTTACCTGCATCCGGCTGAGCATATCGTAAAACCGGCGCACCCATTTTATCCTGCACGCCTTATCTTCCTTCATGGCCAGGTGCAGGGCAATGCCCAGATACATTTCCTGGGGCGTCTCTAACGGATGATGGCTGTGGTCCTGGATCACATACCGCTTAAGGAGCAAATCCAGTCCCGCATAGGTAAAGAGCTTATTTCTCTCATCATCCAGAAATCCTTCCGCCTCCTCTATCTCCTCCCGGCCGTAATGCTTCAAAATATAATCACCATATAACCCCTGGTCTGTCAGATATGAAATCTTTTCATAGAGCCCCCTGATTCCCAGCCCCTTGAGCTGTTCCTCCATCTCACAGGCAAAACGGCAGTACCGCAGCCTGGCCGCTGCAAATTCCCACATAGGTGCTTCCTTGGAAGTCAGTTCCGCCGCGGAACGAATCAGGGCTTCCATGCCCTCCGCAGGTTCCATCCCCTGCTTGTGAAAGGATCGGTACCTTTCAAACAGGCGCTCCAGCCCGTATCCCTCCCCCTGAAAATCCCTTCCGATTCCTTCCAGGCATTGTTCCAGCCCTTTATAGTCCAAATCTATATCCACTTTCCTTTTCGCCATGATGACCTTTTGCTCTCCTTCTCTAATTCCTGACATCCGTGCATTCCTTTTCCAGATGTCACGCCCACCATTATAAACCATATATATAGTGGTTACAAGCTGTTTTTGCGCCACCTATACCCCAAATACTGTATTCTCCTATATTCACAAGGCTTTCCCGGCTACAGTTATATACTTGTGGCTGTTTCAACAAAAAATGTGATTGCACTTGTAGTAGTTTCAGCCTATTATATGGATGGAACAACAATGAATACGTGACCTACAGGCCACAAAGGGGGTAAACTTTCCGCGTATCCGTTACTCGGTTCATACAAGGGAAGCAGCGATTATGAGCGAGATAAAAAGTCCATTTTGGCGCACGGCAGCCGAATATGGCATCATTACAGTAAGCATCTGGATTATGGTGGTTGGAATCTACTTTTTCAAGTTTCCCAATCATTTTGCATTCGGAGGCGTTACAGGCTTTTCCACGGTAGTAAGTGAAATCAGCCGTTGGTCCGCCAGTGACTTCACATTTATTGTGAACACCTCTCTGCTGGTATTAGGGTTCATTTTCCTGGGTAAGGGGTTTGGAATAAAGACCGTCTATGCAAGTATGGTCATGTCCATCAGCCTGTCCCTGCTGGAACGTGTCTGTCCTTTAAGCAGGCCGCTGACAACCGAACCTCTGCTGGAACTGCTGTTCGCCATTTTCCTGCCGGCAGCGGGCACAGCCATCCTCTTTAATCTGGGCGCTTCCAGCGGCGGTACAGATATCATCGCCATGATACTTAAGAAATATACCAGCCTTAACATAGGAACCGTCCTCATGCTGGTGGATGTGGCGGCCGCGGCCTCCTCATTTTTCATCTTCGGACCTGAGACAGGGCTGTTCTCCACCATCGGCCTGGCGGCCAAATCCCTGGTCATTGACGATGTGATCGAGAATCTGAATCTGTGCAAATGCTTTAATATTATCTGTGACGACCCGGAGCCGATCTGCGACTATATCATCAACACGCTGCACCGCAGCGCCACGGTATACCATGCAGAGGGAGCGTTTACCCATCATGAAAAGACGGTAATCATGACCACCATGAAACGCAGCCAGGCATTAAAGCTGCGCAACTATATCCGCGCCATTGAGCCCACCGCCTTCATGCTGATATCCAACTCCAGCGAAATCATCGGAAAAGGATTCCTGGCCGGGTAAGCTTAGCTGCGATCTTCCATATCAAATATAAAAATAACGGCAGCACAATCCGGTTGACCCCAATCAGATTCGCTGCCGTTTTTCCATTCCGCCCGTTTCAGTCACCGGTTAATTCCATCCCGTATCCAATGGTCCCCAGGCGTTCCAGCAGTCCAAACATATAATCCGTATACCGTTCCGCCACCTCAATCACCACTGCATCCGGCCGAAGCTCAAGGGCGGCTGCCCCGCAGTCCTCTGTCCGGTAATCCATCAGCGTCACGTCCGGGTAGTTCCTGGCAAAGTACTCAGCCATGTGTACCCCGAAGGAATCCCTGCATATAAGGATTTTTTCTGCCTTCCCCTCTGCGTCTGAGGAGTAGTGGGTAATGGTCTCATGTTCATTCTGGTAATCCATTTCAAAGGACACATTCTCCCTGTAGCCTGACACCTTGAGGAATGGATCATCGTCATAGTACTTTTGAAGATTCAGCATGGTTGCAAGGTCCCCGCTGAAGGTTCCCCTGTTTTCAATATCATAAGAGCGGTATGACTCCGGGCCGAACGGCTCCCCGTCTATATCCTGTATCACCATCCGGGACGCCATAAATGCCCCCATATCATTCCAATGGGTATCGTACTTCCTGTATATCTGGCACCAGTCATCCTTGGCCTTCCTGAACTCATCCAGGGGATAGTACACATCGCAGTCCGTATTCTCCTTCAGATATGCGTACAGCAAATCCGCCTTGGACTGTTCCTGAACCACTTTCACGGAGGAGGGCATAAACTCACTGTACACCTGCTCCTTGTTGGGAACCATATAGAAAACCAGCTTCGTCCCTCCGGAAGCCAGGTTTTCATCGGCCTGCTTAAGCAGCGCGGCAAACCGTTCCAGATCCTCTTCACTGTAGCGATTGGTTCCCTGGTAGTCCGCAATGCTGTCCTCCATTTCCCCCTTCAGCTTATAGAACATCCATCCGTCCTTTCCCATAAGCACGGCATCGGATGTAACCTCCCCAAACACGTGGATGTCCGCCAGTTTTCCGAAGGCCACAATGGGATTCTTAAAGGCCAGATGGTCATTAAAGTAGGCGTCATACTGACCCGGATAGGATTTAAGGTCCGCCGCCCTGAGATTCCTGAAATTAAGAACCGGCTTTTCCTGGTAAATCCGGTTTTCGTAATTCTCCGTATCCACATATTCCTTAAGAGGTACGAACAGGAGTCTGGGAAGTATCATCATCCCCAGGAACATGCCTGCAAATATATATGCTTTTGCGCGTTGTCTCACCTGCATCCTCCTCTCTAAAACCGGAAATAAATAAACGGATTATAGGTGCTGCCCACAGCCATCACAATCGAGTAGGCGAACAGCAATATAAGTCCCAGGCCTTCAGACAGGTAAATGTTCCTGCCGTCCTGCATATGTTTCCTGAAACAGGGGACCAGGGCCTGAAACGGGCCGCACAGCACCATTCCAATCACCATATAGACTATGGTCTTATGGCTCATATACATGGCCGTATCATATATCCCCGGCCGCAGAAGAAACATCTGCCCAAGCAGCATGAGTCCTCTGGTAAGCGAATCCGCCCGGAACATGGTCCATCCCACCACGGTAACGAAGAACATATAAATATAGCTGACAGCGGCAGGCAGCCTATCCAGCCGCCGCTTTAAAAACAGCCGTTCCGCCACCTGAAGGCAGCCGTAATACATTCCCCACGCAATGAAGGACAGGCCGGCGCCATGCCAGAATCCGGTACAAAGAAACACGATCATCAGATTGCGGCAGGTGATCAGCGTCCCCCTCCTGCTTCCGCCCAGAGGAATATAGAGGTAGTCCTTAAACCAGCCGGAAAGAGAAATATGCCATCTGCGCCAGAACTCTCCCACGGTTCTGGCCAGATACGGATAATTGAAATTCTCTGTCAGCTCAAAGCCCAGCATTTTGCCAAGGCCCACCGCCATATCCGAATAACCTGAAAAATCAAAATAAATCTGAAGTGTATACAGGATTCCCACGTACCATCCCAAACCTCCGCTAATCTGGTCCATGGGATTGGCCAGAACCTTGTCCACCACGCTTCCGAACTGGTTGGCAAGTATAACCTTCTTGCCCAGTCCGTAGATAAACCGCCTGGCTCCGCAGGCAAACAGCTCAGGCGTCACATGACGGTTTCTGATACATGCCCCCATCCCCTGATAGCGCTCGATAGGTCCCTGTATCATCTTAGGGAAAAAGGACATGTAAAGTCCCAGATTCAGCAGGTTTCTCTCGGCCCGTATGGTCCCACGGTACACATCCGCCCCATAAGAGATCATCTGAAAAGTGTAAAATGAGATGCCCACCGGCAGCAGCAGGTTCTTTGGCTCCATCACGGTGCCTCCCGCCAGCTTATTTACCAGGCCGGTCAGGAAATCGAAGTATTTAAAATACCCCAGAAACCCCAGGTTCACCGCAACCAGCGCCACAAGGAGCAGCTTATCCGGGGTAATGAGCGTCTGCTTAGAGGCGCCGGAAGTGGTCTGCCTGTCTGACATGGCAGCGGCCCCGTCTGCCCCCGCATCAGCTCCGGCTGTCCCCGCGTCATGCCCGCTGCCCCGCACAGCCTCCATCCCCATGGCGCCTGCGTAATTCACTGCCAGTGACAAAAGGAGAAGCCATATATACTCCTGTTCCCCCCACGCGTAGAAAATAAAGCTCATTGCCAGCAGAAACAGGTTGCTTAACCGGATTGGCAGCACCAGATTGACCACCAGCACAAAGGGCAGGAAAAGCCATAAAAATATCATGGAACTAAATAGCATGAAATATTTTCCTTCCTGAATTCATTCTTCCGTCCGCAGGATCCTGGAAAATACCTTGGAAATGCCCTGCAAAACATTGGCATCCGTCTCCGTCCATTTCCCTGCGGTGGACCATGGCGATATTATAACATGCCTCCACGGGTTTTAAAAGGCTGATTTGCATGGTCATCTGTCCGGGCGCTGCCTGGCTCCTGATTACACGCAGCTGCTTTCTTGCTAACTTTAAACAGACTTTAAATAGCCCCTTTAAATGTCCAAGTGCATCATTGTACCAAAAGGCCATCTGTGTTATAATTATCTCATTAAAATTTCCCCGGGCGGACCGGAAACATTTTTTGTCTCATACTGCCCGGCTGCAATCATCACCTTATGAGATATCACGAAAGAAGGAAGTGTTATGGACCTAAAATTACAGGTAAAGCAGACCCAGACTTTGTCACAGCGGATGATTCAGTCAGCTGAGATTCTTCAGATGACTTCTCAGGAGCTGAATACCTATATCAATGAACTGGCATTGGAAAACCCGGTAATCGACATTGTGGAGCCGCCCACGGCACAAGAACAGCGCGAGTCCATCGAACAGCAGGAATGGCTTAATTCTTTCAATGAGGAGAATTACTATCTGTACCAGCGCCAGAATAATGACGATGACTACGACTTTAAATCCAGCTGGAATATAAACACGGACGACGGAGAGACCCTTCAGGACTATCTGTGGTCCCAGCTCATCACGGAAAACTTCACGGACCAGGAAACGGAAATCATTAAGTTCATGCTGGAATGTCTCGACAACAAGGGCTATCTGGAAGAGAGCATAGAGACCATTGCCTCCTACTTTGGGACCGATACCGAGCTTGTGGAAGATCTTCTGTCCGACCTCCAGGCTCTGGACCCCTCCGGCGTCTGCGCGCGTTCACTGGAGGAATGCCTGAAGCTGCAGCTGGAACGCAGGAATATGCTGACCCCGGTACTGGAATCCATCATTGACAACTGCCTGGAAATGGTTGCCAGGAACCAGATTCCGGCCATTGCCAGGAAGCTGCGCCTCTCTCCCGCTGAAACCGCCGGTTACTGTCAGATTATTAAATCCCTGAATCCAAAGCCGGGCGTATCCTTCAGCAGCAGGGACCAGCTCCGCTATATTATACCGGATGTGACCATTGTAAAATTCAAGGACCATTTTGACATACTGCTGAACGAATCCATGTATCCCACCATTGAGCTTAACAGCTACTACCGCCAGATGAACCAGAATCCGGAGTCCTCCGAACTGAAGGAGTATCTGGGCAATAAAATCCGGCAGGCCGAGTGGGTGAAGCAGTGTGTGACCCAGCGCGGAAAGACACTTATGCAGGTATCCCGGGCCATCCTGGAACACCAGGAGGAATTCTTTACCTTTGGGCCTGCCCATCTGAGTCCATTAAGGCTGGCAGATATCGCCCAGGAACTGGACATCCATGAATCCACTGTCAGCAGAGCTGTCAGCAAGAAATACCTTCAGTGTTCCTGGGGCGTATACCCTATGAACTACTTCTTCTCGCGCAGCGTGGCTGTCCAGGAAAGCAGCGGCAATGAAAACGGCGCCCAATCCGTGACTGCCGCGGATATCAAACGGGTGCTCCGGGAAATCATAGAGGAAGAAAACAAAAAGAAGCCTTACAGCGACCGCCTCCTGGGTGAAAAGCTGGCAGAACGCGGCATATCCATCTCCCGCCGGACCGTTGCCAAATACCGGGAAGAGGAAGGCATTGCGGATGCCAGCGGGCGTAAGGCGTATGTGTAGCAAAATATTCTCAGAGACATGGCCGGTCTGCCATGTCTTTTTGTTTCCCCCAAATACGCAGGAACGAATTATGTTTATTTTACGCAAAAATCATCTTGACAATGTCGGAGAAATCTTGTAAAATTGTTGATGTCGCTGATGGAGCAGAGCTTGTAAGGATAGCGGCTGATGATTCCTGCTTGTTTCAGATAGGCAAATGCCCAGATAGCTCAGTTGGTAGAGCAGAGGACTGAAAATCCTCGTGTCGTTGGTTCGATTCCGACTTTGGGCACTCAGCACTTATCCTTGACGGATGGGTGCTTTTTTGTTTTATTGTAAGATTTACTTCATTGTAAAAAAGCCGAAAGTCTGATAGTATAAATAATGTTTTAAGGATTAAGTATACTACTAACAAAAGATACCAGGGGAAAATTAATGAGCAGACGGCGCAAAAAAAAGGATTCACCAATCAAGACTGTATTTTTGATTATCATGGCAGCTGTTATTATGACGGCAGCCGTGTATGTTGTTATGTCAGTGGTTGGGAAAATACGGTCAGATTATAAAAATCTGGATTTCAGTACTGAGCAGAAGGAGATGCCTTCCATTACCATAGATACCAGGGAGGAACCAAAGCCAGGATGGAATGAGACTGATAATGGATGGATGTATTATTTGGATGAAGAAGAGTACGTGACGGACCAGTGGAAGGATATAGAGGGGTTTCTGTATTACTTTGACAGCGACGGTATCATGGCCACAGGGGTATTAAAACAGGAGGGACAGACCTATACCTGCCACGATACAAAGGGCTATCTGAAGGATATCCAAATTGATTTGGACTACAAACCTGAGAGTACAGGAGAAAACCTGGACAGCCTGGTAAGGACTAATGCGTTCTGGTGTTATCTGAGGGCGGAAGACGCAGGACTGTTTAAGACCATCCTGTACCGCAAGACCGTAGAGAACAAGGTGATGGTACTGGGAGGGGAGACGGCCCCGGAAAAGACCACAAGGAATTCTATGCGTGCTTACGGCGATTACGTATATTTCCTGCCTAAGGTAAAGGAAAGCCAGAAACAGGGCCTTTCCGAGGCTGAGAGGGGGCTTTGCGATAAGCTGTTTAGGATGAGGCCGGGAAGCGATACCAAAGAGCTGATTGCGGAGAACGTGGACGGGTATGTGGTGATGGGGGATACAATCTATTACTCCCGGGCCGGGAAGATTTACAGCACCACCTCAGGCACCGAGGTGGCCACTGGGGAAGCCAGATATTCGGTGGTCATAAAGGATGGAAATTGTTATCTGGTAGATGACATGGGCAATCCTGCAGTGGCTGAAAGCGGCAGCAGTGTCAGCATTGGGGACCGTGTTTACCGGATTGAGGAAGACGGAAAGATAAAGTATGTAAAACATGGCCAGGTAACTATAGGAGGAAAGACGTATTATCTGAGCGGCAGCGGAACAAAATCTTCTGTCAGTGCAAAGAGCGAAGGGAACGATACTGCCATTATCAGGGAAAACTATGGTGTACAGAGCTATTGCATTGTGGATAATCAGATTTATTACAGCAGTTATGTGGATAAAGGTACGGGAGGAGAATGGTACAGCCAGATATTCAGGACGGATTTGAATGGACAGAATAAACAGGCAGTGTCGGAGCGTTTCCCCGGTATGATGCAGAATATGTACTACTACGAGGATGAGGGACAGATATTTGGGGAATACAATCCGGCTATCTGGAAACAGGCCTATGGGACAGCTGCTATAATATCAAGAGACGGGAATATTTATCAGATAAATGATACAGCCGCGCGGACCGGAAAGCATGTGGACGGAAATGATATGCTGGAAATCATTATGGCTAAGGATGGTAAGGTCATTTGCCTGTGGCATGATTGTGAGTGGGACAGAAACAGCGGAATAACCAGTATTCTGTGGAGCAAAGCCATTGAACTGGATGCCGGTGACAGGAGCCTGATTGATATGGTTCCTTCTGCAAAAACACAGGAGAGCAGCGAGATCCAGGAGTCAGGGGACATTATTCAGCCAATTGAGACCATGCCCCCTTCCTCTGCGGAAACTGTTTCACCGGTGGAGCCTTCTGTGGATAATGATCCTGTAATCAGTACGGAAGGGCCTCATACGGAAACAGCTGCTCCCACGCTGCCGGCTCCGGCTCCTACCATTCCGCCGGTAACGGAACCGTCCGCAGAGGTAAAGATAGTGCCCCTGGGTTAAAATTGGATTAAGAGAAGTGTTACCTGTTAACGGGGTTCGTCCTCATCAAAATCTACTATCACATAAAAACCCCGTGAATTTTCGCGGATGTCTTTTACGATTCCGTATTCAGACTTGATACGGTAACGGGCGGCGAAGCAGCCAGACATAGCTACAGCAGGGTCGATGATATAACTGTAGCTGCTGGTTCCTTCCCGCTCGATTATTTTTACTCTATCGCCTTTGTTCACAAGGCCCTGGCGTTCCATCTTAAATTCAATGGTTCTCATTGATACCTGCTTCCTTTCCTACTTCATCACATACCATATTGATATAGTCAGATAAGGTGCTGTTCTGGCAGCCTACGATGTAGTGATTGCACCGGTTCACCGGAATCAGTATCTTATATGCTTTACTGATGCCGATGGCCGTGGCCATGGCAGGCGTAATTTCCCCTAAAAGGGAATTCGCCATGACAATGCCGATAGGGCCGATGATGATATCTGCATCCTGGGCATTAACTATGGCCGGGTTTTCGCCCGTAGCGCCATAGGTGGCGCCTGCCTTCAGCATGGCGGAGGTGGCAATGCTGTTTGTTCCGATGGCATATGTCTCCAGACTTGGGAAACGCTTTTTCAGCTGCTCAATGACTGACTTTCCCATTTTTCCGCCCTGTCCGTCTATGATGACAATTTTCATGGATTCACCTTCTTTTCTTTTGTGCTGGATATATTTTAACAGAAATGTAGGGGAAAGTAAATGTTATCCACAGATGGGTGGGGAATGAGGGTAAAATTGTGGATAAAGATGAACGGAATGATCTTATATGGGAATAAAAAGCAGTGTAAGCTGGTCTTGACAAATCAGAGTCAGGTGATATAATCAAGATTAGAAATAAGAAGCAAAGGCATTGAGGGAAACAGTAGTCAGTGGGAAGTATCCAGAGAGCAGGCCGGTTGGTGGAAAGGCCGCATACCAAAGATTGACGAAGACCGGTCCTGAGCCGCGTCAGGGATGTCCGGGCAGGTGTTACTACACAAAGAAGGATGGGAAATGGCGCCGTACCCCGCGTTAAGGGATAAATGAGTGAAAATCAAGGTGGAACCGTGTGAATGCACCCTTGGACATATGAATATGTCCAGGGGTTTTTATTTTCCCGTTTTTTACAGGATTCCGGCGGCGGACATATTCAGTAGGAAGCGGATTCCGCTGAACAGCCGAAATCACTAAAGCGGCCGGAATCATCGGCCGGAATCATTACAGCAGCCGGAATCATCACAGCAGGCTAATACCAAAGACATGGGGCCGAAAAAGGCCCGTGAAAAGAAAGGAGATTTGTATGAAAATTATTTTACCGGACGGAAGTGTACAGGAAGCAGAGGATGAGTTGAGAGCCATACGCCACACAGCATCCCATGTACTGGCACAGGCAGTGAAGAGATTGTATCCAGACACAAAGCTGGCCATTGGACCGGCCATTGATGACGGTTTTTACTATGATTTTGACAGGGAAGGAGGTTTCACTCCTGAGGACCTTGAAAAGTTAGAGGCGGAGATGACCAGGATTGTAAAGGAAAATCTGCCGGTTAAGCCCTTTGTACTGCCAAGGGCTGAGGCCATTAAGTTCATGGAGGAAAAGGGCGAGCCCTATAAGGTAGAGCTTATTGAGGACCTGCCGGAGGAGGAGACAATCAGCTTTTACCAGCAGGGCGAGTTTGTGGACCTGTGCGCAGGACCCCATATCATGTATACAAAGGGCGTAAAGGCATTTAAGCTTACAAGCATAGCAGGCGCTTACTGGAGAGGCAGCGAGAAGAATAAGATGCTGACCAGGATATACGGAACCGCGTTTGCCAACAAGACGGACCTGGAGAGCTACCTTACCATGATGGAGGAGGCAAAGAAGCGCGACCACAGGAAGCTGGGCAAGGAGCTGGGCTTGTTCATGTTTGCGGAGGAAGGGCCTGGGTTCCCATTCTTCCTTCCAAAGGGAATGACATTAAAGAATACCCTGATTGATTACTGGCGTGAGATTCACTACAGGGACGGGTACCAGGAGGTTTCCACTCCCATTATCCTGAGCCGTAAGCTGTGGGAGAATTCAGGCCATTGGGACCATTATAAGGATAATATGTATACCACTGTCATTGACGAGGAGGACTATGCTGTCAAGCCAATGAACTGTCCGGGAGGAATGCTGGTTTATAAGAATCAGCCCCACTCTTACCGCGACCTGCCTTTAAAGGTGGGCGAGCTGGGGCTGGTTCACCGTCATGAGAAGAGCGGCCAGCTTCACGGTCTGATGCGGGTGCGCTGCTTTACCCAGGATGATGCTCATATCTTCATGAGGGATGACCAGATTGAGGACCAGATCAAGGGCGTAACAAAGCTGATTAATGAAGTGTATACACAGTTTGGCTTTGAGTATTTTGTGGAGCTGTCCACCAGGCCGGATGATTCCATGGGTTCTGACAAGGATTGGGAGATGGCTACAAACGGCCTTAAGAAGGCGCTGGAGGACATGGGCCTTGATTATATTGTCAATGAAGGCGACGGCGCGTTCTACGGACCTAAAATTGATTTCCACCTGAGGGATTCCCTGGGCAGGACATGGCAGTGCGGCACCATCCAGCTGGATTTCCAGATGCCTCAGAGGTTTGACCTGGAATATACGGCTGAGGACGGCTCCAAGAAGCGTCCTATCATGATTCACCGTGTATGCTTCGGCTCCATTGAGCGTTTCATCGGTATTCTGATTGAGCATTTTGCAGGAAAGTTCCCGGTATGGCTGGCTCCTGTACAGGTTAAGGTAATCCCTGTTTCTGAGAAGTCCATGGATTATGCAACCGGGGTATATGAGAAGTTAAAGGCAGCCGGTATCCGCACAGAGCTGGACCACAAGGACGAGAAGGTAGGCTACAAGATTCGTCAGGCTCAGCTGGAAAAGGTTCCCTATATGCTGGTCCTGGGTGAAAAGGAAGCGGCAGAGGGCGCAATTACGGTGAGAAGCCGTGATAAGGGTGACCTGGGTGCTGCAGGACTGGATGCGTTTATTGAAGATATTAAAAAGATGATTGAGACGAAAGAGAGATAACAACTGCAAAAAAGGCGCTTAAGATAGGGTTCTATACGTATCTTAAGCGCCTTTAAGCATATATGCAGTTTTACGTACGGCACTGAATGGTTCTTGGTAAATACATCATGATGCTGAAAAGTCGGTTGATAAGGAAAAGTCATGAATGTTGGCCCTATAAAAAAGCACAAAATTATGATTTATGATAGAGAGCCGTACTGCCGCGTATTTTAAGAGTAGGCATCAGCACTGTCTTTAGGATAGGACTATTGTCGCCGTTAATCCGGTTAATGATACGCTCTGCCACAAGCTGCCCCATGATGTCGTAGGGGTGGCTGATGGTAGTCAGATCAATCATGCGAGTCTGTGACATGGGGACATCATCAAACCCAACAATACTTAAATCTTGTGGTATTGAGATTCCAAGTTTCATACATTCGTCTATAACACCGAAAGAGGTAAGGTCGCCGCCTACAAATACGGCAGAGGGCGGATTTTCTGAACCGGCAATAATCTTTCTGGCAAATTCGTGGCCGGATTCCATATTCAGCGTACCTGCGTATACATGGCGTGGTTCCGGGGTCAGGCCATATTCTGACAGGGCTTGCAGGTATCCTTCATACCTGGCCTGGCTGGTGGTGGATATCTTAGGACCTCTGAGCATACTGATTTTCCTATGGCCCAGCTTAAGGAGGTGCATGGTTGCCAGGTATCCTCCCTGGCGGTTGTCCACGGATACTGTGTCATAGCTGGTGCCGGAAGCTAAGGTTAATTCTCTGTTGACTAGGACGATGGGGCAGTTTGACTGGCCTAAAAGCTCCGTAAAAGAGGCCTCATTTCTTGCGTCTGCTATGATGATGCCTGAAAAGCCATAATCAAAAAGGCTCTGCAGATGGCGATCGTTTTCACCTGTGTTCTGGGAACTGTTATACAGAGTCATAAGATACCCCTTTTGCCGAAGATGATCGTTGATAGACCAGACAAGCTCGGAATAAAAGGGATTGCGGATATCCGAGACAATTAAGGCAACTATATTCAGCTTTCCTGTGGCAAGACCACGGGCCATGATACTGGGATGATAATTCAGCTCCCTCATGACCTCTTGGACGCGGAGCTTGGTATCTTTTTTTACATTGGATTTATTGGTAAGAACCCGGGATACAGTTGAGCGGGATACACCAGCTACTTTTGCAATATATTCAATATCTACTTTTTTTTGTTCCATATATTGATTCCTCATTCCGGTAGCAGAGTCAAAGCGATATAGATATACCATGACTGCTATATATGATTGGAGTATATCATATTTCATTGAATAGTAAAAGATGATTTTGCTAAGTATGGGAGCGATTTTATACAGGATGTCTTATGAAATAAATATATCTATATAAAATGCACAAAAAAATAATAGTATTATGTTAAAAAATACCCATTGACGAAATTATGCCAGTGGGTATATATTAAAACCACGTAATGAAAATGAGAGCGCTCCCATAAAAAGAGTCAGAGGGTAGAAAAATGATAACAGGTAATAAAATATGGGGACCATCCGCCACAAGAAAAATGGGGATGCGGACCATACATGGAATTGAGATGTTTACTTTTTTGGATATGCCAGAAAACCTGTATGAGATGCTGGCCCGGACAGCGGATAAATACCCTGAAAAATGCGGGATATATGATAACTGGGGCCATAGTGAGACATATGCATCCTTGAAACGCAGGGTAGATCAAATGGCCGCATGGCTGGAAGGGGAGGCCGGGGTAAAAAAAGGGTCGCACGTAGGTATGCTGTTACACAACAGCAGGGAGTTTTGCGTGACCTTTTATGCATTAGCAAAAATGGGAGCGGTTTCAATACCATTTCCCACTAAGTACAGGGAACCGGAATTAAGAGCTTTGGTTGGGAAAGCGGATTTGGATGTTTTGATATATCATGAACAATTTGAAGAATGGGTACAGGGCTTTCCGCTGGAACATGTGAGGTGTTTTCGGTCCCAGGATGAAGAAAATGGATTCGGATTCAGGCATCTGCTGACAGATGAGTGGATAGGAAGAGAATATACTCCTTCCAGGGGGAAACTTGAAGATCCAATCATCATTATGTTTACTTCCGGCACAACATCTCAGAGCAAAGGGGTGGTGCTGCGCAATTACAACGCGGTTCATGCAATTATGACGTATTGCAGGGTATTGGATATTAAGCCTGGGGATAAGACTATTATACCAGTACCTATATATCATATTACTGGGCTGATTGCGCTATTAGGACTTTTTATCTATGCGGGAGGCTCCTTATATCTGTACCGCAGATATGATGCCAGACGTATACTGGAGTGTATCAGAAAGGAAGAAATTACTTTTATGCACGGCTCCCCTACGGTCTATGGCAAGATGATGGACTTTAAGGAGGAGTATCCGGAGCTTCCGTCTTTGAAAGTTATGGCCTGCGGCAGCAGTTATATGCCAGTAGAGAAGATGAAGGAGTTTCACAGATGGCTGCCTGATACGAAGTTTCAGGTGATATATGGTATGACTGAGACATCTTCTCCAGCCCTTATATTTCCAGGAGACTCGTCTGTCAGCGAGTATGCAGGGGCGGCGGGATGGCCTGTGCCAGGTATTCAGTTCAAATTCCTGGATGATAAGGGGAAGGAGCTTGGTCCCGGACAGGTGGGCGAGATTTGGGTACGTGGGAGTATGGTGCTGGAACAGTATTACAAGATGGAAACAGGGCTCATAACCTCTGACCATTGGCTTAATACCGGAGATATGGGATATTACAATGAAAAATATTACGTGTACATAGTGGACCGTAAAAAGGATATGATCAACCGGGGCGGTGAAAAAATATGGTGTACGGATATTGAGGATGAAATACAGAGGATTCCAGGCGTCAAAGAGGTGGCTGTAGCCGGTATTCCCGATGCAATTTATGGGGAAGTCGCAGCGGCCGTGGTGGTGGCGCATCCCGGGACCCGCCTGAGCCGGGAACAGATACAGGATGAACTGAAGGACAGGGTTGCAAGGTACAAAATCCCCCAAAAAATTCTGTTTGTGGATGAGATACCTAAAACGCCAGGGCTTAAAGTGGATAAAAAGCATATCAGAACAATGTTTGGAGGATAAGGATATGATAAAAGCAAATTTTGTGACAGCCCGGGAAGCAGCTGCCATGGTGAAGGATGGAGATACGGTCTGTACCGTAGGTATGACTCTGGTCAGCGCCAGCGAGAGCATATTAAAGGCTCTTGAGAAGGATTTCATTGAGACAGGGCACCCCTGCGGTATGACGCTTTTACATTCGTGCGGTCAGAGTGACCGAAAGGATGGTATCCAGCACTTTGCACATGAAGGAATGATAAAGCGCATCATCGGTTCACACTGGGGACTTCAGCCCAGGTGGATGGAAATGATTGCTGGCAACCAGGTGGAGGCATACTGCCTTCCCCAGGGGCAGATTGCTCAGCTCTATCACAGCATGGCCTGTGGCCTTCCCGGTAAGATGTCCAAAGTGGGGCTTGGAACCTTCATTGATCCCAGATATGAGGGCGGTAAGATGAATGACAGGACAAAACCGCTGGAGGATATCATTGATATTATGGAGTACCGGGGAGAAGAGTATATGTTTTACAGGGAGATCCCCATTGACGTATGCATCATCCGGGGCACTGTCTGCGATGAGATGGGTAATCTGACCACCACGGAGGAAGCTATGAAACTGGAAGTCCTTCCGGCAGTGCTGGCAGCCAAACGGTATGGCGGGAAGGTGATTGCCCAGGTCAAGCATGTAGCCCAGACGGGGACCCTGAATCCAAAGGACGTGACAGTTCCGGGGGTATTTATAGATGCCATCGTGGTGTGTGATAATCCGTGGGAGGACCATAGACAGACATCTTCCTGGTATTTTGACCCGTCCTACTGCGGACAGCTTCGAGTCCCTCAGGGCAATATAGAACCGGCTCTGTTTAACGAGAGAAAATTTATAGCCAGAAGAGGTACCATGGAACTGTACCCGGGAGCTGTAATTAACCTTGGAACAGGTATCCCCAATGATATGGTGGGAAAGGTGTGTAACGAAGAAAGGGTGTCGGAAGATGTGATGATTACGGTGGAGTCAGGCATCTATGGAGGCGTGCAGGCAGGTGGTATAGATTTTGGTATCGGACAGAACCTGTATGCCATGATAGGACATCATGAACAGATGGATTATTATAACGGTGCCGGAGTCGACATTACCTATATGGGTCTAGGGGAGCTGGACGAAATGGGAAATGTAAATTCCACTAAAATGGGTCCGCGGTGTACAGGGGCAGGAGGTTTTATCGACATAACACAGAATGCGAAAAAGGTGGTCTTTCTTGGCACATTTACTGCCGGCGGAGCCAGATACCGGTTTGAGAACGGCAGACTGGTGATTCTGGAAGAGGGTAAGATACGTAAAATGGTTAGGCAGGTAATCCAGATATCGTTTAACGGACCTTTGGCCAGGGAAAAGAGGCAGCCGGTCTTTATTGTTACGGAGCGGGCTGTATTTGAACTGAGGGAGGAAGGCGTGGTTCTTACGGAAATAGCCCCGGGGATTGACCTTAAGACACAGGTGCTTGATATGATGGATTTTAAACCGATTGTCAGCAGGGACCTTAAGGAGATGGATAAGAGGCTGTTTATCCAGGATGGACCCTTTGGCCTTAAGGAACAGATGATACAGTGTTGACGCACAGTTTAATGCCCGGAAGCGGGATTGGACAATAAAAGAAGGGAGTATTTTTGATATGAAAGATTTTAAGGTAGCGGTGATTGGAGCAGGCCTTATGGGAGGCGGAATTGCACAGACATGCGCCCAGGCAGGGTATGAGGTGGTTAATATTGATTTCTATGCACCAGCTCTTGATAAGGCCAGGTCTAATATTGAGAAGTTGTTTGACAGGAAGATAGCCAAGGGAACAATTACAGAAGGGGAAAAGGCCGAGATTATGGACAGGCTGACTTATAGCTGCGATTTTGGCGATGTGAAAGGTACCGGTATTGTGATTGAAGCGGTTCCTGAAAAAATGGAGATCAAAAAGGATACATTTAAGAAGGTGGACGAGCTGGCTGATCCGGATACCATTATTGTGTCCAATACATCTGCATTAAGTATATCCGAAATTGCATCCGCTACCGGGAGAGCGGATAAGGTGATGGGAGTTCATTTCTTTTATCCGGCCCCTGTTATGAAGTTGGCTGAGTTAATACGGGGTATCGCAACATCGGATGATACATATGGGAAGGTCAGGGCGTTTGCCATTGATATTAAAAAGGAAGTGGCAGATTGTCCGGAGTTACCGGGCTTTATAGTAAACCGTATTCTGGTGCCAATGATGAACGAAGCGGCCTTCCTGGTTATGGAGGGATGTAAACCTGAGGATGTGGATAAGGCCATGAAACTGGGGGCAAATCACCCTATGGGGCCGTTGGAGCTGTGTGACTTTGTGGGGGTGGATATTATGCTGGCTACCATAACCGGGTTGTATAACGGCTTCAGGGACAGCAAATACAGACCGTGTCCCATATTGGAGAATATGGTGAAGGCAGGACATCTGGGGCGCAAGACGGGACAGGGATTCTATCAGTATATCTAACAGGAGGATAATGGAGATGAACGATATAGTAATAGTAAGCGGAGTCCGGACGGCAGTGGGAAGCTTTGGAGGAAGTTTAAAAGACATATCAGCCCAGGACTTGGGTGCGCTGGTCATAAAAGAGGCTGTTACGCGGGCGGGTATCAGCCCGGAGGCGGTGGATGAGGTAATTATAGGACAGGTAGGACAGATTGCAGAGGATGGGTTTGTGGGGAGGGCTGTATCCTTAAAGGCGGGACTTCCCCAGGAGACAACGGCTTATTCTGTGAACAGACAGTGTGGTTCAGGGCTTCAGGCCATAGCTGAGGCAGTAATGGAGATACAGACAGGGCAGGCTGACGTATGTGTGGCCTGCGGTACTGAGAACATTTCCAGACTTCCATATTATATAAAGGATGCCCGGTGGGGAGCCAGAATGGGACATAAGGTGTTTGAGGACGGAGTCATCGACATCCTTACCTGGCCCCTGGGCCCCTACCACAATGGCGTCACCGCTGAAAACGTGGCGGAGCAGTATCATGTAAGCAGGGAAGAGCAGGATGCATTTGCACTGGAGAGCCACAGAAGGGCTGTGCAAGCCATCAAGGCAGGTAAGTTTAAGGATGAAATCGTGCCAGTAGAGCTGAAGGACAGGAAGGGAAATATTACTATATTTGATACGGACGAAGGGCCAAGGGAGGGCTTGACTATAGAGAAGCTTCAGAAGCTGAAACCATGCTTTGTTAAGAGCGGAACCGTGACGGCCGGAAATGCGTCCAGCCTGAATGACGGAGCTGGGGCTGTGGTAATTATGTCAGGTGAAAAGGCAAAGGAGCTGGGATGTAAGCCTCTCCTTACAATCAAGGGATATGCTGTGGCCGGTAATGACGGAGCTGTTATGGGATATGCACCAAAGCTTTCCAGCGAAAAGCTGGCTGCTAAACTGGGCTTGGATCTTACATCCATTGATATGGTTGAGATTAATGAAGCATTTGCCAGCCAGGCCTATGCTGTGAGAAGGGATTTAGGGTTGGATCCGGAGAGGACGAATATATATGGGGGTGGAATTTCAATCGGCCATCCCATTGGCGCTACGGGTGTGATTCTTGCGGTTAAGGTAATGTATGAGCTTCAGAGGACAGATAAGAAGGATGCCATGGTGAGCATGTGTATTGGCGGAGGACAGGGTATATCTATGTACTTTACGAAGCCGGAATAAGCGTGATATAATAAAGTTCCTTGGTGTGTATAGGAAGGGTGGAAATTATGCTATTGCCTCGGGAAAAAAGAATTCTGGAGATACTGTATGCAAAAAAGCAGGGATATACATCTTCTGAACTGGCTGCAGCTCTGCATATCAGCCTGCGTACGGTAAAAACTGATATCAAGAGAATCAGAGAGGAATTAGAAAAGACGGGCTGTGAGATACTCACAAAAGCAGGAAAGGGTATATGGCTGTCCTATGACAGTCAGGGAAAGAAGTACCTGGACAGTCTTTTGCTGGGAGGTGAATGTGCTTCATCCATGGATCCGAAAACCAGAAAGTATTATATTGCGCTTCAACTTTTGGACAGCGATACATATATATCCACTGAATCCATATCAAATTCCATGTATATCAGCAAAGGAACCGCGACCAACGACATTAATGAGTTGATTCCTTTCTTTGAGAAGCAGGGTCTGACACTGGAAAAAAGGGTGAAATATGGAATACGCCTTCTTGGAAAAGAGAGTCAGTTGCGCATTGCAAAGGCATCTGTAATCCGTAAGATTGTGGTGTACCAGGGGAGCCAAGTATCCCGGAAGCTGCAGCCATTTTTTGAGGATTTAAATATTGACCATATTAATGCTATCCTACAGGAGGCAGAGGAGCATTTTGGCTTCATCCTTTCAGATGCTTCCTACTCAGAACTGCTGATTCATTGTTCCATTATTGTGAGAAGAATCCGGAAGGGAAAAGTGTGCGCCATAGATGAGACGGAGCTTAGGGCATATAGTGAAATGAAGGAATGGGGCATCTGCAGGTTTATAGCAGATGCCCTGGAAAAGAGCTTTTCTGTCCATATGACGGAAGGAGACCGCTCTTATCTTATGATGAATCTGCTGGGTACAAGGATGCAGGAACATATCCCGGCAGAGACATATTCCTGGGGGGATGATGGAGCGGACTCCGGACAGATACTGGAGCAGTGGGAGGATATACTCAGACACGCCGGAGATATGTTTCGTGAGAATCTGATAGGAGATGAAACGCTTAAAATTGCCATGTTTCTGCATCTGAAAGCCATGTTTAACAGATTGCAGCACCAGATTCATCTGGAAAACCCCATGAAGCGTATGGTACGGGAAGAACTGGTATATGAGTTTGAGGTAGCCACCTATGTGGCCAGGCTCATTAAAGAGGAATTCCATGCGGATCTGGGTGAAGATGAAATATGTGATATCGCGCTCTATCTGGGGGCCAGCCTGGAACGGGAACGGGCCATGAGAAACCGCCAAAGTCCTGTGGTTACCATTGTCTGCGGTTCCGGAATCGGTACTTCACAGTTTTTTGAGGCAAAGCTAGGCCGGATTTTTCCAGAGATACAGGTGAGAAAGATAGTACCTATATCAAGGGCCAGGTATGAGATTGGAAAGGATACGCAGGACTTTGTGCTGGCAACGGTTCCGCTGGAGCTGGAGGGCATAGAGGTGCTTAATGTATCTCCCATGCTGGGAGAGAGGGACGCCCTTCTGATTGAAGAGCGAATTCATCCGGAGCGCAGACAGTTGCTGATATCAGGAAAAGAGAAGTATCCGGCCTTGTTTGCACTCATGAGCGAGCGTATATCAATCTTTAAGTGTGACTGTCGCTCGCTGGAAGAGGTAATAAGCCTTATGGGTCGCCGTCTGATTCACGAGAAATACGTAAAAGAGGGATTCATTGAATCTGTGCTTAAGAGGGAGGAACTTGCCCCTACATCTATCGGCGACAAGTTTGCGGTTCCCCATGCCTTTGAGGGATATGTGCTGAAAACAGGAGTCGGTCTGATGACACTTAAAAAACCAATTGTCTGGGGAAATGAAAAGGTGCAGATTATCATGATGCTGTCCATTGATATAAGAGAGCAGGAGCAATTCAGGGAGATATTTTCCGAACTGGCAGCAATCACAAAAAATAAGTGGGCCATTGAACAGATTCTTAACGCTGAACGCATCAGTGATATTAAAATAAGGAACTAAAAAAGATTCGGATTGAATTCCGGATCTTTTTTATGTGCGCCCGGCGGGCGCACGTTCTAACGGGTGAAAGTCCCTGACCCGCCCGGCAGTGG
>ENA-ORTM01000360-ORTM01000360.1-human-gut-metagenome-genome-assembly--contig:-NODE-360-length-58101-cov-8.809496_pt1 | contig 58101 bp, 43 predicted proteins | sample MGYA00241909_ERZ509182 | MGnify/ENA primary metagenome ERZ509182 (study PRJEB26280, sample SAMEA2338855) | human gut metagenome | biome: human gut; feature: human-associated habitat; material: faeces...
ATCCCTCATCAATATTATCATGAAGATCCACAAGATCTGCAACTGGCGGACTGATATCGATGGTCTTATTCAGCATAGAGGAAAGAGAGGTCGCTGCGGAACCCATCATCTGATTCATCGCTTCGCTGATTGCACTTAAATGTAACTCTCCAAGTTCTCCATCTGTATTAGTACCATCACCACCCATCATCAGGTCTGTAATGACTTTTACATCATGTTCTTTTAAAACAAGAATATTACTTCCATCCAAACCAACTGTATATGCAATTCGGATAAATACACACGGTTTTTCATATGCATCACAGATGTCACTCCATGTTGCAAAAGATACAACCGGCGTTGAAATATCTACTTTACGATTTACAAGGGAAAACAATGTTGTTGCCGCTGTTCCCATGCTGATGTTACCAATTTCGCCAATCGCGTCTTTCTCAGCATCTGTCAGCAAATCATTTTTATTTGCATCATCCGGGTTATTCAGCAAAGCACTGATTTCTTCCTGTGACAAAACACCATCCATTACTACTGCTCCTCTCTTACCACTGATGTAACTCTTACTGCATAATTATCGCCGACAGCTCCCGGCAGAGCAGTAAATTTTTTTATATTACCGACAAAAATATTCAGATCCTGATTCACACCCGAATCCAGCCGGATAATATCTCCCGGCTGCAGCATTGCAAAAAAGACTGCCATATTTGCCTGTGCTCCGGAGTGTGGCTGTACATTTGCATATTCACATCCGAATAATTCTTTCGCACGTTCGATTGCAAGAGCTTCCACCTCATCCACGCAGGAACATCCGCCGTAAAATCTCTTCCCCGGATATCCTTCCGCATATTTATTGGTAAGAGGGCTTCCCATTGCTGCCATAACTGCTTTACTTACCCAGTTCTCTGAAGCAATCAGCTCAATATGGGAATTCTGGCGTGCAAGCTCCGCCTCGATCAGATCTGCGATATCCTTGTCTGTCTTTGCTACGTCGTCGATTGAATACATCTTCGTGCTCCTCCTTTGTTATACGCTCAGTAATTATTCCGATTATAACCAATTCTATCCATCATGTCAATCACCAAAAGACATTTGTCCGTGTGCCAAAATATTTTATGTATAAATCCGTATACTCCAGATTATACAGATTAATTTGCGTCAAGCGGATATTCGCAACCTCCGCAGGGGACTTACCTGATTCGGTTAAATTTGAGAAAAAATAGAAAAGAATAGCAGGAATGGAGAAAAGATGAAAGGGAAAAAGGTGATTGCAGGCATTCTGCTTGTGGGAATTTTAGCAACTGCCCTGGCAGGGTGTAAAAACACAAATATCACTAAAAAAGAAAGGGAAAAGCCCGTCATCACCCTGGGCAGTGACAGTTATCCGCCATACAATTATCTGAATGAAGATGGGATTCCCACAGGAATTGATGTGGAACTGGCTACAGAAGCTTTTAAAAGAATGGGTTATCAGGTGGATGTTGTCCAGATCAACTGGGAGAAGAAAAAAGAACTGGTAGAAAGCGGAGAGATTGACTGTATTATGGGCTGTTTTTCCATGGAAGGACGCCTTGACGATTACCGCTGGGCAGGACCCTACATAGCAAGCCGCCAGGTAGTTGCTGTAAATGAGAGCAGTGATATCTATAAACTAAGTGATCTGGAGGGAAAGAACCTTGCCGTCCAGTCCACAACCAAACCGGAAGGCATCTTTCTGAACCGGACGGATGAAAGGATCCCCAAACTGGGCAATCTGATCAGTCTTGGGCACAGGGAACTGATCTATACCTTTCTGGGAAAAGGATATGTAGATGCAGTTGCTGCACATGAGGAATCCATTGTCCAGTACATGAAGGATTATGATGCAAGCTTCCGTATTCTGGAAGATCCGCTGATGGTGGTCGGGATAGGTGTTGCTTTTGCAAAAGAGGATGACAGAGGAATCTGTGAGCAGATGGATCAGACGCTGGAAGAAATGCGTCAGGATGGCACATCCCTGAAAATCATTAAAAAATATCTGGATGATCCCCAGAAGTATCTGGAGGTGGATGATCTTGGATATTAGGAGAAGAATAAAAGTAAAACGATTCTGGATATTCGGCATTCTGCTTGGAATCTGTGTGACTGCAACTTCCCTGTATTACTTTTTTCAGGCAGAGAAAAAGGAAGCAGAGAACAGGATGGTGAAAACTGTAAACTATGTCAAAGTGCAGTGTTCCACCTACACCCATTATAATGAAGTTTCGGAATCTAAAAGTCTCCTCCGCGCCATTGAAAGTGCCAGACAGATGAGTACGAATATCGACATGGAAACAGAAAACGGCGGCCGGCTAAGCCAGGAGTTTCTGAAAGAAAATCTGCAGACCCTCTGGGTGGATGGTATCCTTGTGCTGGATGCAGAGGGAAAGACAGTCTGCAAATACAGCATGGATGAGGCTCTGACCAATGAGATCACAGATTATCTGCAAAAAGACATTATCATGGATTTTACCGGATATGAAGAAAGATCTTATTCGGAACGGATTTCCAGAGAAGACGGATCGCGAATCGATATTGCAGCCTGTGCCAGAAAAGATGGGACGGGTATGGTTGCAATCTATTATTATACATCTCCGGAATTTGTCAGAAATTATACCCTGACAATACAGAACCTTTTAAATGGATATAGTACTCAGAAAGATGGAACGATTATTGTTGCAGACAAGGGAACCATCGTTGCCAGCAACGATGAAAGCCTGCTGGGACAGGATACTGCCGGCAACCAGGTTGTCCAGGCAATGAAAGAGCATACAGACAGTCAGCATATTTTTCATTTAAAAAATGAAGGAACCGGAGGTTACGGAATCATGCTGAAGCAGAGGGATTATTATATTTATGCCTATCTTCCGGATACGGAAGTATTCCGTAACCTGCCGCTAAGTGTAACAGCTGTCGTTTTTCTTTATTTACTCATATTCGGTATATTCTGCTTCTGGGGTTACAGAGCGGATCTGGCACATCGGAAACAGGAACAGGAAAAAGATGAAAAATATAAAGCAGAACTTCTAAGAGCAGCAAAAAAAGCAGAAGCAGCCAATGAGGCAAAAACTGAGTTTCTGCAGAGAATGAGCCATGATATCCGGACACCGATCAATGGAATCTGCGGCATGATCAATGTGGCAGACCATTATGCAGACAATATGGAGAAACAGACGGAATGCAGGGCAAAGATCAAAAAGACATCCCATCTGCTGCTGGAACTGATAAACGAGGTTCTAGACATGAGCAAGCTGGAGTCAGATGAAGTGGTTCTGGAAGACATCCCATTTAATCTGAACAGTATTTTTGAGGAAATACTGGGTGTGATCGAACATATGGCTGCGGAGCAGAATATCCGGATCATTTGGGAAGAGAAAGAAGTTACACACTGGAATCTTATCGGAAGTCCGGTGCATGTGAAACGGATTCTGATGAATATTTTGTCTAATGCGGTGAAATATAACAAAGAAAACGGATATGTCTATATCGGCTGTCGGGAAATCCCATCGAAACAGACAGCAATGACCACATTGGAATTTGTCTGCAGAGACACCGGAATTGGAATGACAGAGGCATTCCAGAAACGCATTTTTGAACCATTTGCACAGGAACATGCAGGAAGCCGCACAAAATTCGCCGGAACAGGACTGGGAATGCCAATTACAAAAAAACTGGTGGAGAAAATGGGCGGAACCATTTCCTTTGAAAGTAAAGAAGGTACAGGGACTACATTTGTGATCCGGATTCCATTCCAGATTGATGCAGATATGAAGGACAGGACTGAAACGGAAGAAAAAACAGAAACTTCTATCCAGGGGCTCCATGTTCTTCTGACAGAGGATAATGAGCTGAATATGGAGATTGCAGAATTTGTGCTTCAGAATGAAGGCGCTGTGGTGACAAAAGCATGGAATGGACAGAAGGCTGTTGACATATTCAGAAAAAGCAGACCTGGAGAATTTGATGCTATTCTTATGGATATTATGATGCCTGTCATGAATGGATATGAAGCAGCAAAGATGATCCGCTCTCTGGACAGAGAGGATGCAAAAGTGATACCGATCATTGCCATGACAGCAAACGCGTTCACTGAGGACAAAATGAGAGCAAAGGAAGCAGGAATGGATGAACATATTGCCAAGCCTGTTGATGGAAAGTTATTAGTAAAAGCGATCAATGAGTTAGTAAAACATAATCAGGAGAAGTTATAATGAAAAAGAAAAAATGGAATAAGATACTTGCTGTGCTTTTGGCGATGGTGACAGCCGTATCACTTCTGTCTGGCTGCGGCGGGAAAAGTGCGGAAAAAGAAGATGCAGAAACCATCACAGTGTATTTATGGAGCACAAAGCTGTATGAAAAATATGCGCCATACATCCAGGAACAGCTTCCGGATATCAACGTTGAATTTGTAGTAGGCAATAATGATCTGGATTTCTATCGTTTTCTGAATGAAAACGGCGGATTGCCGGATATTATAACCTGCTGCAGGTTTTCCCTCCATGATGCAAGCCCCCTGAAGGACAGTCTGATGGATCTTTCCACAACCAATGCTGCAGGTGCTGTCTATGATACCTACCTTAACAATTTCAAAAATCAGGATGGCAGTGTAAACTGGCTTCCTGTGTGTGCAGATGCCCATGGCTTTGTAGTGAACAAAGATCTTTTTGAAAAGTATGATATTCCTCTTCCAACGGATTATGAAAGCTTCGTTTCTGCCTGCCAGGCATTTGATGAGGTGGGTATCCGTGGGTTTACTGCAGACTATTACTATGATTATACCTGTATGGAAACACTGCAGGGTCTGTCTGTATCAGAGCTGTCTTCTGTGGATGGACGTAAGTGGCGTACCATCTACAGTGACCCGGACAATACAAAGAGAGAAGGTCTGGACAGTACTGTCTGGCCGGAGGCTTTTGAACGTATGGAGCAGTTTATTCAGGATACAGGGCTGAGCCAGGATGATCTGGATATGAATTATGATGATGTGGTTGAGATGTACAAAAGTGGTAAACTTGCCATGTATTTCGGCAGTTCTGCCGGTGTAAAAATGTTCCAGGATCAGGGCATTAACACAACATTCCTGCTATTCTTTCAGCAGAACGGCGAAAAGTGGCTGATGACTACACCATATTTCCAGATAGCTTTAAACCGTGACCTGACAAAGGATGAAACACGTCGGCAGAAAGCAATGAAGGTACTGAACACAATGCTTTCAGAGGATGCGCAGAACCGGATCATTTATGATGGGCAGGATCTGTTAAGCTACAGCCAGGATGTGGATTTCCGGCTTACGGAATATCTGAAGGATGTGAAACCTGTGATCGAAGAAAACCATATGTATATCCGTATTGCGTCAAATGACTTTTTTTCCATTTCCAGGGATGTGGTGTCTAAGATGATCTCAGGAGAATATAATGCAGAGCAGGCTTATCAGTCGTTTAATTCCCAGCTTCTTGAAGAAAAATCCACTTCTGAGGATATTGTGCTGGATTCAAAGAAAACTTATTCCAATCGTTTCCATACCAGCGGAGGCAATGAAGCCTATTCTGTTATGGCAAACACTTTGCGCGGTATTTATGGGACGGATGTGCTGATTGCAACAGGAAACAGCTTTACAGGAAATGTACTGAAGGCCGATTATACAGAAAAAATGGCAGGCAACATGATTATGCCAAACGAGCTTTCCGCTTACAGCAGTGAGATGAGCGGGGCAGAACTGAAGGAAACGGTCAGAAACTTCGTAGAAGGCTACCAGGGAGGCTTTATCCCCTTTAACCGCGGCTCTCTGCCTGTGTTCAGCGGTATTTCTGTAGAAATCAAGGAAACGGATAATGGTTATACATTGAGTAAAGTTACAAAGAATGGAAAACAGATTCAGGACAAGGAGACTTTTACTGTGACCTGCCTTGCAGCACCACAATATATGGAAGCTTATCCGGCAGAGGAAAATATTGTATTTGATGGAGGGGATACCTCTGTGGAAGATACCTGGACAACATATGTTTCAGATGGTAATGCCATTCTTGCAGAGCCTGAAGACTACATTACTCTGAGGTGAGAAGAATGGATGTTAAGAATCATAATACAAACAGAAAGAAACGGGTTGTGAGAAAACGATGGAATGCAGCAGTTCTTATTGCCCTATTTGTTGGAATCCTTTTGACTGTTTTCCAATATTTGGGGTTTGTATCGAAGACTGTTTATGAGGAAAGTGTTTCTCACCTGACAGAAATTTTTCATCAGTCTGATAATATGCTAAGTGAGCTGACAAATAAGAATCTGACTTATCTCCATATATGGGGGGAATATTTGCAGAACACTTCCGATGAAAGTGAAATTCGTGAGTATATAGAGAAAGCACAGGAAGATGCAGGCTTTTTAGATTTTTATTTCCTGTCAGCGGACGGGAACTATAAGATGGCAACAGGTGAAACCGGGTATCTGGGATTGCAGGAAAATATTGAAGATGAGATCCGGCAGGGAAATGATGTGATAACCAATGCAACAGTTCCCGGAAAATCCCAGCTCCTTGTTTTTGCTACTCCCAGGCCTCATGGAAGTTATCAGGGCTTTGAATATGATGCCATTGCCATTGCCTATGAAAACTCTGATATCGTAAATGTGCTGAATATTTCTGCTTTCAATGGAAATGCCCAGAGTTATGTGGTTCATCCGGATGGCCGTGTTGTTGTGGATCATTCTTCTGAGTCATGGGGAGAGGTGTATAATTTCTTTGGGATTCTGAGAGAGCATTCTGCTCTGTCTGAAAAAGAGATCCTTAAACTTTCAGAAGAGTTTAAGGAAGGACATACAGATGCAATGCTGATAAATCTGGATGGAGAGGATTACTATCTGGTCTATGAGAAATCCAAACCTCAGGACTGGATCTTTCTGGGACTTATCCAGGCTGATATCGTTAATGCCAGCATGAATGCTCTGCAGCGTAGTACTATGCTGCTTGTAAGTGCAGTAGCGGTGTGTATTGCCGGTCTTTTTATCGGATTTATTCTCCAAAAAAACAGGGTAAACCTGAAGAGAAAGGATACGGAGATCCTGTATAGGGACGAACTGTTTCAAAAGCTTTCAATGAATGTGGATGACGTTTTCCTGATGCTGGATGCTAAAACGTATAAAGTAGATTACGTCAGTCCCAATGTGGAAAAACTGCTGGGTATTACAGTAGAACAGATCCGTAAAGATATTTATGTCCTTGGGAAACTGCATTCCGGGGATGTTGAAGATCCGGAGAAGAATTATCTGGAAGAAATCCAGGTTCATGAGCAGCAGGAATGGGATTTTGAATATGTTCATCAGAAAACAGGAGAACACCGCTGGTTTCATAACGTTGCAATGGGCAGCGAGGTAAACGGGAAAAAGAAATATATCCTGGTTCTGTCAGATCGTACCTCTGACAGAAAAATGAATCAGGCCCTTTCTGAGGCGGTCCGCGCTGCGGAGACTGCAAACAAGGCAAAGAGCACCTTTCTTTCCAATATGTCTCACGATATCCGGACACCAATGAATGCGATTATTGGTTTTACTACACTGGCTGTAAGCAACATTGATGATAAAGAAAGGGTTCGGGATTATCTGGGTAAGATTCTTTCCTCCAGTAATCATCTGCTCTCACTGATCAATGATATCCTGGATATGAGCCGTATTGAGAGCGGGAAAATCCATCTGGAAGAGACGGAAGTCAGTCTGTCAGAGGTTCTTCATGATCTGAAAACCATTATCAGCGGACAAATCCATGCGAAACAGTTAGAGCTTTACATGGATGTCATGGATGTTACCAATGAGGATGTTTATTGCGACAAGACCAGGCTGAATCAGGTGCTGCTGAATCTTTTGTCCAATGCGATCAAGTTTACTCCTGCAGGCGGAACCGTTTCTGTCCGGCTGAGAGAGTATCCGGGTACACAGAGAAGCTGTGAACTGTACGAAATCCGGGTAAAGGATAACGGAATCGGCATGAGTCAGAAATTTGTACAGAAGATCTTTTCTCCTTTTGAGAGAGAGCGGACTTCCACTGTAAGCAGGACTCAGGGTACAGGACTGGGTATGGCTATCACCAAGAACATCGTAGATATGATGGGCGGAACCATTGAGGTTCAGACAGAACAGGGCAAAGGTACTGAATTTATTATCCGTCTGCCATTGCGGATCCAGCCTGAGAATCACCGTATAGAGAAAATCGCAGAACTGGAAGGTCTGAAGGCATTGGTAGTAGACGATGATTTCAATACCTGTGACAGTGTGACTAAGATGCTTGTGAAGGTTGGAATGCGTTCGGAATGGACACTTTCCGGCAAGGAGGCTGTTCTCCGTGCACGACAGTCTATGGAAATGGGGGATGCATTCCACGCTTATATCATTGACTGGCGTCTGCCGGATATGAACGGCATTGAAGTTACCCGTCAGATCCGTAGTCTTGGTGACGATACGCCGATCATTATCCTGACTGCTTATGACTGGTCAGATATTGAAGTGGAAGCCAGGGCAGCAGGGGTGACTGCGTTCTGTGCCAAACCTATGTTTATGTCAGATATCAGAGAGACTCTGATGGCTGCTATCGGCCAGAAGCTGGCCGGGGCAGATGATAATATTCTTCCGGCAGCAGATTCAGATTTCAGAGGCAGGCACATACTGCTTGTGGAAGATAATGAACTGAACAGTGAAATTGCAGTAGCGCTCCTTAGTGAATATGGTTTTCAGGTTGATACAGCGGAAGATGGAGCAGAGGCTGTGGAGAAGGTTAAGAATTCAAGACCAGGTGATTATGACCTGGTGCTTATGGATGTGCAGATGCCTGTAATGAACGGATATGAGGCTACTGAGCAGATCCGTTCACTGGATGATCCGGCACTGGCGGGAATTACGATCCTTGCCATGACTGCCAATGCTTTTGATGAAGACAGAAAGAAAGCACTGGCATGTGGTATGGATGGATTTCTATCCAAACCAATTGTTATAGAGGAACTGATCAGTACATTACAAAACAGTCTGGGGTAAGTTTAACTGAATCAGGTAAGTTTTCTGTTTGAACTGTGATAATGGGATATGAAAAGTGGTTTGATGAAAGCAAGGAGGAGCAACGAATGATTTGTGGAATGACGTATTTTCAGATATGTCTGTATTTTCTTATTTATTCTTTTGGTGGCTGGGTTGTTGAAGTTATTTTTCATGCAGTAGTGTTGGGAAAAGTTATAAACAGAGGTTTCCTGAATGGACCGGTCTGCCCGGTATATGGATTTGGGGTGCTTTCTGTTTTTGCTTTGCTCAATACAATTCAGGGCAGCGGGCGTCAGATGAGTGATGGAATGATTTTTGTGTTTGGAATTGTTCTGGCAACTGCGGTGGAGCTGGTTGCAGGCTGGCTGCTGGATGTGTGTTTCCACGCAAGATGGTGGGATTATTCAGATAAACCCTTTAATTTTCATGGCTACATTTGTCTGGAGTTTTCTCTGATCTGGGGACTGGCTATCGTTATGGTAGTAAAAGTTTTCCAGAAATATGTAGAGGCACATGCGTTACATACACCTGCAACCTGGGAATGGATTGTGATAGCAGTTTTGTATGCTGTGTATCTGACAGATTTTATTGTGACGGTAGCAGTGATCCAGGGACTGAATAAAAAGCTTACCAGACTGGATAAGGTTCGCTCAGATCTGAGAATTGTAAGTGATAAACTGAGTGATACACTGGCTACGACTACGATTGGCACAGCACAGAAAGTGGGAGAAGGAAAGGTTCAGGCAACTCTTGCAGCAGCAGAACTGCGTGATGCAACTGCCGCACAGCGAGAAAAATCTATCGAAATGCTTCGTATAAAAAGAGCGGAGCTTCAGGCTCAGTTTGAGGAACTGTCCAGTTCTATTACCAATCATACCGTTGTCGGTCAGGGGCGTATCATCAAGGCATTTCCGAAGATGCAGCACAGAGACTATTCCGAACTGATTCAGGAGCTGAAAAAGAGATTAAAATAGATTAAAATGCAGAGGGAGGCTTCAGGTGAACAGACAGGCAGTACAAACCTTAAAGACTTATTTTGGATATGATACATTCAGAGAAGGGCAGGAGAGTGTTGTGGAGTCCATTCTGGAACACCGGGATGTGCTTGCAATCATGCCGACAGGAGCCGGAAAATCCATCTGTTATCAGGTACCGGCACTGATGCTGTCAGGAATTACGATTGTAATTTCTCCTCTGATCTCACTGATGCAGGATCAGGTAAAGGCTTTGAATGAAGCGGGAATACATGCCGCATTTATCAATTCTTCACTGTCGGAAAGTCAGATTAGCAAGGCGTTGTACCTGGCAGCAGGAGGAAGATACAAAATTATTTATGTTGCACCGGAACGTCTGGAAAATTATGAGTTTCTGGAATTTGCCAGACAGGTGGAGATTTCCATGGTGACAGTGGATGAGGCACATTGTATTTCACAGTGGGGCCAGGATTTCAGACCAAGCTATGTCAAAATCGTAGACTTTGTAAAAAATCTTCCCGGTCGTCCGATCGTCAGTGCTTTTACCGCAACTGCAACAGAGGAAGTAAAGAACGACATTCTCTGTACTTTAAATCTGGAAGATCCGAAAGTAGTGATCACCGGGTTTGACAGAAAGAATTTATATTACAGCGTGGAAAATATCCGGCGAAAAGACGATTTTGTGATGGATTACATAGACAGACATCCAACAGAGAGCGGGATTATTTATTGCTCTACAAGAAAAAATGTGGACAATCTTTTTGAACTGCTTTTCCAAAAAGGAGTTGCTGTTACCAGATATCATGCAGGACTGAATAATGAAACCAGAAAAAAGAATCAGGATGATTTCATTTACGACAGAACCCCCGTTATTATTGCAACAAATGCATTTGGAATGGGGATTGATAAATCCAATGTGAGATATGTGATCCATTACAATATGCCACAGAGTATGGAGAATTATTATCAGGAGGCAGGACGTGCAGGGCGTGACGGAGAGAATTCCCAGTGCGTTCTATTGTTTTCTGCACAGGATGTTATGATCGACCGAATGCTTCTGGATAACAAAGATTTTTCCGATGTGGATGAAGAGGATGAATTTCTCATTCGTCAGCGGGATATACGAAGGCTTCAGATCATGGAAGGATATTGTAAAACAACAGGATGTCTGCGAAATTATATTCTGGAGTATTTCGGTGAAAAGACCTTCGGTCCCTGTGATAATTGTGGAAATTGTCACAGAGAATACCATGAGACAGATATGACCAGAGAGGCGAAGTGGGTAGTGAACTGTGTAGCTGAGACGAGAGGAAGGTATGGACTGACAATTGTGATTGGTACTCTGCTGGGGGCTAAGAGAGCCCGGTTGAGGGAGCTTGGAGCAGATAAGTATAAATCTTATGGAGCATTGAATGATCACAGTGAGGCAGAACTCAGGGCACTGATCAGCCAGATGACTGAGATGGGATATCTCTATCAGACACAGGAACGTTACAGTGTGCTGAAACTGGGCGATATTTCTCCGCTAAGAGATGAAAATACTCACGTGATCATGCGTACTTACGAGGAAAAAGAACCGGATAAAAAGAAAAAGCCCCAGAAATCTGTCAGAAAACGCAGTACAGATGCGCTTACGGCAGCAGGTTACGATTTATTTGAAGCCCTGCGGAAACTTCGTCTGGAAATTGCAAAAGAGGAAGCCATGCCTCCATATATCGTGTTCAGTGATAAGACGTTGATAGATATGTGCATCAAATGTCCGTCAAATGAAGAAGAAATGCTGGAGGTTTCCGGTGTGGGCGAGAATAAGCTAAAGAAATACGGTCAGAGATTTCTGGAAGAGATACAGAAGTTCTGCCTGGAACGTCCGAATGCGGTTTTGAGTATGTCGGAAGATGAAAATGGTAATCCCTGAGAACAAAGGTTGGAAAACAGATGAATATAGAAAAATATACGGAAGAATTAATCACATTGAGACATTACTTTCATCAACATCCGGAGCTGGCACTTCAGGAAGTGGAGACGTCTGCATATATCCGGAAATATCTGGAGAAACTGGGATATGAGATTGTGCCGATAGAACCTACAGGATTGATCGCGGAACTTCCATCTCTGAGAAACAGGGAGAAACTGGTTGTACTCAGGGCGGAGATGGATGCATTGCCCATACAGGAGCAGACAAATCTACCATACGCATCAGTAAATCAGGGATGTATGCATGCCTGCGGTCACGATATGATCCTGGCAGCAGCACTGATCCTTGCAAAAATTGTGGCAGAAGAGCAAAGAATGCAGGAAAGTTTTCCGGTCAGACTCCGGTTCCTTTTTGAACCTGCAGAGGAGATTGGTGAAGGTGCAAAAAGAATGCTTCAGGCCGGAGCATTAGAGAATCCGAAAGCAGATGCATTTCTGATGTTTCATTACGCAGCGGACATGACATTTGGAATGGCAGTGCATCAGGGACAGGCATCTTCCATGATCAACAGTATGCAGATTCATGTTCATGGAAAATCCAGTCACTGGTGTGAAGCGGATAAGGGGATTGATGCAATTTATGCAGCTGCTCAAGTGATAAGTGCCATTCATGATCTGAATGAAAGTTTTGGAAAACAGCATCCGGATGCAGGAAAATATATTGTGGGTACGGGTACGATCCATGGCGGTGAATATACGAATATTATTGCAGACCATGTGGTATTAAACGGAAATATACGCGCAGTTCATGAAGAAACTTACATGGCACTTGAGCACGAGCTGGAGAGAAATCTGCAGAAAATTGAAAAGCAGACTGGCACACAGATCCGTATGGAATTTCCAAAAGATCCGGTATATGCGTTTGCCAATGATGAGGAACTTACAGAGACAGCAAAGGTAGTGGGTGCAGAAGTATTCGGAGATAAATTTGTTCTGGAAGGAGAAGATGAGTTGTTTCTTTCCGGTGACAACGCATACAGATATTTCAGAGAAACCAGAGGACTTTTCACAGTATTTCTTGCGGGAATACCAGGAGAGAATCATCCTCTGCATCATCCGAAATTTCAATTGGATGAGAGAATACTGCCGTACAGCGTGGAGACATTGTATAAGATTATAACTACATTATGAGTATTGCAATTTTGGAAAATAATGAATTGTGATGTGGTTCAGCAGAGCGTGAAATTCTACTGAACTGGATTAATATATTATTTACGCAGATTGCTATGGAAGGAACGTCAGCAGGATGGATAATTTGTATCTGTTCTGCTGTTTTTTGAGTATACTCCTAATAATTTCAGAGAATACTGTAAATTAACCAAATTAAGTAAGCCCTGCTTCAATTGAGGATATCCACCTGACTCTATGAAAAATCTCGTTACTGTTCACTCCGTTCACAGTAACGTAGCCAAAATTCATTCCAGATTGCCTGCGGCAATGGAATTTTGGCTTGTATGTCTCGGGATTTTGGCATATTCATGCCAAAACACCTCGCGGGACAGTGGTGTGTGAACAATAACAAAATCTCATAAATAAATGAAAAAAATTACCAAAAGGACTTGAAAATTGGATTAAAATAGTATAATATAAAAACATAAACAAATTAAGAATGCATAGCAACTATAACTTATTAACGTTGAGTGACAGCAGATTGCTGAATAGTAACGGACAGACGATATACTATAAAGAAAGAATTGAGGGCAGAAATATGAAGATTACAGATACCATTAAATATGTCGGAGTGAATGACCATCAGGTAGATTTGTTTGAGGGACAGTATGCAGTGCCAAACGGAATGGCATATAATTCCTATGTGATTCTGGATGACAAGGTTGCAGTTATGGATACTGTAGATGCCAATTTCAAACATGAATGGCTGGATAATCTTGAACAGGCACTTGGCGGACGTAAGCCGGACTATCTGATCGTTCAGCATATGGAGCCTGACCATGCAGCAAATGTAGCGAACTTTCTGGAAGTATATCCCGGCACTACAGTAGTAGCCAATGCGAAGACATTTGTAATGATCAAGAATTTCTTCGGACTGGATCTGGAAGGGCAGAAACTGGAAGTAGAGAATGGTTCTACACTGAGTCTGGGAAATCATAATCTTACTTTTGTATTTGCGCCAATGGTACATTGGCCGGAGGTTATGGTGACTTATGACAGCACAGATAAAGTTCTTTTTTCAGCAGATGGATTTGGTAAGTTTGGTGCTCTGGATGTGGAAGAAAACTGGGATGATGAAGCAAGAAGATACTTTATCGGTATTGTTGGTAAATATGGCGCACAGGTACAGAGACTTCTGAAAGTAGCAGCTACTCTGGATATTCAGATCATCTGTCCGTTACATGGTCCGGTACTTACAGAAAATCTGGGACATTATATCAGCCTCTATGATACCTGGTCCTCTTACACACCGGAGGAAGAAGGAATCGTAGTTGTATATACTTCTGTATACGGACATACCAAAGAAGCAGTCAATCAGTTTGTGGAGAAATTAAAGAGCAAGGGATGTCCGAAAGTAGTTGTTTATGATCTGGCAAGAGATGATATGTCTCAGGCACTCAGCGATGCATTCCGCTACAGTAAGCTGGTACTGGCAACAACTACCTATAATGCAGGAATCTATCCGTTTATGAATGACTTTATTACCCGTCTGGCAGAGCATAATTTCCAGAACCGCACAGTAGGCCTTATTGAAAACGGTTCCTGGGCACCTCTGGCAGCAAAAGTAATGAAAAATATGCTTTCTGAATGTAAGAAGATCAACTGGCTGGACACCACAGTGAAGATCATGTCCGCAGTCAATCAGGAAAACAGAGATCAGATGGAAGCGATGGCTTCCGAGCTTTGTAAGGAATATATTGCAAAGAATGATGAACTGGCAAATAAAAATGACATGACAGCATTATTCCGCATTGGTTATGGTCTCTATGTAGTGACATCAAATGACGGTAAAAAGGATAACGGACTGATCGTTAATACAGTTACACAGCTGACAGACTCTCCGTTCCGCGTTGCAGTTAATATCAATAAGACAAATTATTCTCACCATGTTATCAAGCAGACAGGGGTGATGAATGTAAACTGTCTCTCTGTAGAAGCTCCGTTCTCTGTATTTGAACAGTTTGGTTTCCAGAGTGGAAGAAGCGTGGATAAATTTGCGGGACAGAAGGTGAATCGTTCTGATAACGGACTGATATTCCTGGACAAATATATCAACGCATTTATGTCCCTGAAAGTAGAGCAGTATGTAGATCTGGGAACTCACGGAATGTTCATCTGCAGTGTGACAGAAGCCCGCGTGGTAAGTGACCAGGAGACAATGAGCTACACCTATTATCAGAAAAATGTAAAACCGAAACCTGAAACAGAAGGTAAGAAAGGATTTGTATGTAAAGTCTGCGGATATATCTACGAAGGCGATGAACTTCCGGAAGATTATATCTGCCCACTGTGTAAACATGGAGCTGTAGACTTCGAGCCGATTGGATAATAATAAATAAAAATCCCTGACAGAAATTAAAAACTGATGATCAGTTAAAATTTCTGTCAGGGATTTTTGTTATACATCACATGTTACACTTGATAAATAGAAACAAATATATACGTGTTTCAATACATAGCTATGTTATTCTTAATGAAGTTCCCAAATTCTATCGTTGCAAACAAGTCTCAGTAGATTTGGATTTGTAACTGTAAAGGTGCTGAACAGTTACGAGTATTTTATTATAAATTAACAGATATTGCAAATAAATTTTTAGAAAAGTAAAAAGATTCAGCTTGATAAAACAAAACAAACGTGTTACTTTATAATTAAATAAACAAATATTTACGTTGAAAAATATTGGGAGGGTATTGTGGAGCAAAAACTAAATGTATATGAAATGAGAGTGAAGCTTTATCTGCTGCAGGATATTCCATTTAAGGAATTACAGAATGCAGTAGCAAATTTTGTAGATTCAGCACTGTGTCAGAATGAGAGTTTAATTTCTTTCCATGAGACAAATTGTTACAAATTCTACAGTGTAGGGACTCTGTGGCCGTTGGAACGTGGCATGACATATAAAAAAGACCAGATTTATACCTTAACTGTACGAACTGTAGAACCGATTCTTGCGAGATACTTTTCAGAGGTATTAAAAAATCACTATACACAGAAAATGAAAGGCTTAACTGTTGAGAATCGTATTATTCCGCACAAAATGATAAGCGAAATATATACGCTGAGTCCGGTTATTATGAAGTCAGACGAAGGATACTGGAGAAGTTATATGAGTCTTGATGAATATGAAGAAAGATTGTTTTCTAATTTAGTAAAGAAGTATAATTCATTTACAGGAGAGCAGATCGAAGAAGATTTTCCCTTATATACAAATATTACATTTTTAAACAGACATCCAATTAGTTGCAAGTATAAACGTATTAGTTTGTTAGGTGATAAATTAAGTCTTCAGATTGCAGATGATGAGAAGAGTCAGAAACTTGCATATTTCATATTAGGTGTAGGACTTTGTGAATTAAACAGCAGAGGAGCTGGGTTTTGCAATTTCAGGTGGTTCTGATCAGTGCTTGCTGGAACTGACCTGTGGGATAGCCATATGATTTATGGTAATAATAAACTGCTATATAAAAAGTAAAGAGGGTGAGTATGTGCTGAAGGATTGTCTTGAAGTATTCAAAAGACAAATGCAACAGGTAAAAGAAAAAGGCAGGGCAGAAGATGCTTTGATTCTGGATTCCTATATTCCGGCAGATGGGTGTTATATCAGTGTGAATTCTGATGGAATTATCGCATGCCAGATGGATTTGAAATTTAACAAGAAGGCAAAACAAATGGAGGGGATTTCGCAGAGATATTATGGGAAAATGTGTTTTTTTGATTATCACAGCAGGTTAGTAAGCATGGATAAACCTGTAGATCCAAAGAAAGTTATTCATTCAAATAATTACCTTTCATTTTGGGTGAAGCAGGAAAGTCTGGGTAACGGGAAATTAAATCAGGAGGCAATTGACCGATATTTTGATGTATTAAAAAATCCAGAAAAGAAATATGCCAAGTCAAAAGACAGACAAATGTATGACTATATTGCTGCTCAGATTGACGAAATTAATGTAGAAAAACTGGAATGGTGTCGGGATTGGGTAAAGAAGCATATTTTTAGTTTGGAAGATATGGGAATTTCTCTGTCAGGAAAAAATTATCTGAAAATCTTCTTTGAAGATACAGAAGAACGATATATACAGGAAGAACAGAGATATCTGATTACGAAAATCTTTAATAAGAATGATTATAATCAGGAAATAGATGGGAAAATATGGGGACTTCCTAACGACAATCTGGGAATGAACCAGAAGAAACCATACATGGCACATAAAACAAGAAAGACAGAGCTGCCATATATGATTACTGCAGAAGATGCAGTTTTGCAGAGGAAATTTTTTGATTACCTGTACAATCAGGCGTCTGCAGGAAAAGTAAATATTTATATTGATCCGGAAAAAGGAGAAATCAGTGCTTTTTCAAAAGAAGAAAAGATGCAGAAAGATTTCACAGGCTATTATCTGTATGTGCAGAAAGGAAAAGAAGTGCAGATCATGCATCAGGATGTTATTGTAGATTACCGTTATCATCTGCGAAAGCGTTTTCAATATATAAATGTATTCGACAGAAAAACAGAGGAAGAACTCTACAGGGATTACGGAACTGTCGGACAGATGGAGAGTTTACTTAATGAAATCCTGTTTTCAAAATGGCTGGTTACGAATTATTTTACACCTGTTGATGAATTGCAGATTTCCGGTGAGACAGCACGAAATCTGATATGGTCAAGAGATGCAATTTTTGCATGGTTATATAAGAATGAAACACAGAATATTGCAGGAATTTTATCTAAAGTCAGTGTGAACATGATAAAAGATTCTATAAAAAACGGATATATTTCCAAGGCTGTGAAACAGTTTAATCTGAAGTGTTCACTGGAAGAATATTTTTCAGGAGGAGAGCAAATGAGTACGGATTATGAGTCAATACGAAAAGAATTAAGAAGAAAGATACAGAGTAAAGAGACAGAGCAGATTACAAGTGATGAAGAATATTATTATGCAGTCGGACAGCTTGTGAATTACTTTATTTCTCTCAGTAAGGCAAAGGATAAGAAACATTCTCTGGCGAATCCTTTCTTTAACATAAAGAATAATCAGGCTTTAAAAGATAAACTGCGCCAGTATTTTATAAAATATAATTACCAGCTGAATTGTTCAGGAACATGGTTTAATAATCTTTATGCAATGATCTGCAATTATACAAAAGCAGAAAAAACAGATCAGAATTCTATGATCGCGGGATATATTAATAATAACATTTTATATCAGAAAAAGAATATGGAGGAACAGGTAAATGAATAAACGAGTATATGGAGTATTAGGCATCTCTTCTATTATGGCAAACTGGAATGCAGATTTTTCCGGATATCCCAAAACAACATCTGATGGCCTGGTATTTGGAAGTGATAAGGCCTTGAAGTATCCGATGAAAAAAATGTGGGATAATGAAGGAAAAAAAGTTCTGTATATTAAATCAATGAAATTTGGCGGAAAAGATGCTTCATTGGTATCTTTGGTGCCACGTTCATTGGGAGAGCGTTATGAATATATCTTTGGAGAAAAGGTGGAAAAGAATCCACAGAAAACTTTAAAAAATCTGTTCTCAGCAGTAGATGTAAAAAACTTTGGTGCAACTTTTGCAGAAGCAAAAAATAACATATCTATTACGGGTGCTGTTCAATTTGGTCAGGGATTCAATAAATATGCAGATACCTGTTCGGAAGAGCAGAATATATTGTCACCGTTCAGGGATTCAAGTAAAGATGATAAGAAGGATGAAGAAGCAAAAAACTCAACGCTTGGAACTAAAATCACCAGCAATGAAGCGCATTATTTTTATCCATTTGTGATTAATCCTCTGGCATATAAAGAGTTTAAGGAGCTGGGAGTTACAGATGGGTACACAGAGGAAGATTACCAGAATTTTAAAAGAACAGCATTAGTATCTGCCACAGCATTTGCCACAAATGCAAAAGAAGGATGTGAAAATGAGTTTGCACTTTTTGTTGAAACAGAATCAGACTTATATCTTCCGAATCTGACAGAATATATTTCTTTTGATAAAGGAGAGGAAAAAAACATAATTAATCTGGAACAGTGTGCTGAGCTTTTACAGGTGCTTAAAACAAGGATTAAAAATGTAGAAATTTATTATAATCCGTATACAACAAAACTTGAAGGAGAAATTGAAGGGGCGAAGATATTTAATATTATTACACAAGAAGAGGTGTGATTTATGCGGGCTTTGAAATTTACTCTCAGTGGAAAAAATGCCTTTTTTAAAAAGCCGGAAGTGAATGCTTACTTTTATTTTACATATGGACAAATCCATAGAGTTGCGCTTTTAGGCATACTTGGAGCTATTGTAGGGTACAAAGGTTATGGCTGTACAGGAACGTATCCGGAGTTTTATGAAAAATTAAAAGATTTGAAAGTTTCTGTTGTACCGCGAAACTCTCAGGGATATATACAGAAGAAAGTACAGATGTTTAATAACACAGTAGGATATGCATCCCAGGAACTGGGAGGAAATCTGATCGTAAGAGAGCAGTGGCTGGAGAATCCGGTATGGGATATCTATATTCTTTTAGATTCCCGGGAAGCGGATAAGATTGCAGAGATGATTCTGGATAAGAAATGCGTATATATCCCATATATGGGAAAAAATGACCATCTGGCGGATATCTGTGCTGCAAAAGTTGTGGAATTGGATGTGGTAACATGCGAAAATGTAGTTTTATCTTGCCTTTATGAGAAAAAAGATGGAAAACTGGGAATTGCTGATGATGAAGAGGAAGAGTATGAAGATGAAGAGGAAGTTCCGGAGTTTAAATATGAAGAAAAGCTTCCCGTCGGAATAGACAGCCATTTGAATTTGTATCAGTATGAAACGTTTTGTTTTACAAATATGAAAGTGACTTTGAAAGAAAAAAAAATTTTTAAAACAGAAGATCGTATGCTTGTATTTTATTAGACAGAATCCCGCAGCCTTTTTGCGGGATTCTGTCGTAAAGGGGGATTTCTTTGAATATTGAATTTATTGATTTAACAGAAGTACAGAAAGATGTTGTGCATTGTTATGCACATAGAACTGGCAATGAAAAGAAGAGCATGGAGCAAAGACAGAAAGAAACACTAATAGAGCATACAGAATTATGCCAGCAATATTATGAGAAAATAGTAGAGCACAAACAGATACAGGTAGTCTTTGAGCAGTTTGAAAAATTGTATTTTTCCGAGATGAGTCGGGAAGGAATCCATTTTTTTGAAACAATGAGAGACAATGTTATCACTTTTCATGATATCGGAAAAATTAATCCAAGATTCCAGGAAAAAAATATGGGAAATTATGAATTGAAAGGAAAGGCAAGGCCGGATAACAGTGTAGGAAGTAAACATTCTATTTTGTCTTCAGTTTTGTATCTGGATTATTTCCTTGATCGAGTTTCTCAAATAGAAAATCTGGAAGAAAGAAAAAGTTTAAGAGATCTTGCATATATTCACTCATTTTTAATAGCAAAACATCATGGGGCACTTACTGATTTTCAGACATATCTGGACAGCTTTGCAAGTCTGAATGATACAGAGGGTACAGTATTAGGGTGGCATGCACAGCAATGGCTGAAAAAGTGGAAAGAAGAAAATGAAAATCAGAAAGTAAGAAAGAAGGTGTATTTGAAAAAAGATAAACAGGAGGATATGTTTGAAAGAATATCAGGAGACGATGCTTCCCGTCAGGTATATTTATTTGGATATACCAGACTGCTGTTTTCACTTTTGGTAGCTGTTGACTATTATGCCACATCAGACTATATGAACGGGATAAAATTGAAAGCTTTTGGACAACTGGATGATATTTCAAATATTATACAGGCATATGAAAAAACGGGAACACAACAAAGTATTCGGGAGTATGAAAAAACAAAATATCCACAGAGAAGAGAAAGGCTGGTGAAAAAGAAAAAAGCGGATGTAATCAATGATTTAAGAACAGAAATGTTTCTGGATGCGGAAAATACATTAAAAGAACATATCAATGACCACATATTTTATCTGGAAGAACCTACAGGTGCAGGGAAAAGCAATACTGCATTGAACCTCAGCTTTCAGATTATAAAGAAAGTAAAGAATATCAATAAAATTTTCTACATTTATCCGTTTAACACGCTTGTAGATCAGAATATTGAAAATCTGGGGAAAATATTTGGAAATCAGAAAGATATTATGAACCAGATTGCTGTGGTAAATTCACTGGTACCTATGAAAGAAGAGAAAGATGAGTATGAGGATAAGACAAAAAAATTTTATCAGAAAGTTCTTCTTGACAGACAGTTTTTGAACTATCCAATTGTTTTATCTACACATGTGACTTGGTTTAAAACTTTATTTGGGCATGAGAAAGAGGATGTATTTGCTTTTCATCAGTTATGCAATTCAGTAATTGTGCTGGATGAGATACAAAGTTACAAAAATGCTCTCTGGAGTGAAATCATAACTTTTTTGAAAGGGTATGCGAAATTGCTTAATATGAAAATCATTATCATGTCAGCAACTTTGCCAAATCTGGAAGCACTGACAGATGATAAGGAAGATGCTGTCAATCTGATTCCACAAAAAGAAAGTTACTTTAAACATCCTGTTTTTGCGGAAAGAGTCATACCTGATTATAGTTTACTGAAACAGAAGATGACATTGGAAATTTTGTGTGAACATGTGCAAAAACAGGTACTGCGAAAGAAGAAAATATTGATAGAATTTATCAGCAAAAAGAGTGCAGAAAAATTTTACGGTATGTTAACGGATACAGAAATAGACTGTGAAACGTTGTTTATGAGTGGAGACAGCAGCATCTGGGAAAGACAGAAAATAATTGAAAAACTTTCGAAGCTGAAATCTGTTATTCTGGTGGCAACTCAGGTGATAGAGGCGGGTGTCGATATTGATATGGATATAGGATATAAAGACTGTTCAAAGCTGGACAGTGAAGAGCAGTTTATGGGGCGTATTAATCGTTCCTGTAAAGGGGAAGGAATTGTTTATTTCTTTAATCTTGATTCTGCAAGAATGGTGTATAAAGATGGAGATATTCGTGTTGACACAGAATTTACTGTCATGAAAACAGATATGCAGGAAATTTTGAGAACCAAAAATTTTTCTGATTATTATGGAGAAATTCTGGAGATAGAGAGAAATAACAAAAAAAGCGAAAACGAAAATAATATAGTGCATTTTTTCAAAAAAGAAGTTGGTCAGCTTGCTTATCCAAAAGTTTCAGACAAAATGCATCTGATAGATGAACAGCGAGAAATGATGAATGTATTTCTTTCCAGGACACTTACATTATCTGCTACTGAAAAAATATGCGGAGACGAGATTTGGCAGGAGTATGAATCGTTGTTACATGATCAGGGCATGGATTACAGCGAACAGCGTGTCAGACTTCATGAGATAAAATGTAAAATGAAAATGTTTGTGTATCAGATAGAAAAAGGAAATACATTCGCATGGGATGAATATGAAGCAATTGGTGATATATATTTCATAAAAGACGGTGATTCCTATTTTGAAAATGGAGTTTTAAACAGAGAAAAATTTGGAACAGGCGGAGAGATGTTTTTCTGACAGATGTGGGAGAATTGCAGCAATTTACCAGACACATTTGGACCAGAGAATAAGCTTTTTACATGAACCATCGGAAGGCAGATTCTCATTAAGTCTGGATTTGAGCGAAGTGTTTAAACCAGTTATTGTTTTCAGAACAATTTTTGACTTGGTCAATAATAGAAGACTGCAGGTTGAAAAGCATTTTGAAAAAAAGGTAAACTATTGTATTTTGAATGAAGAGGGACGGAAAATATTTATAGAAGCATTTGAAAATCGTCTGGAAAGTGTATTTCTTCATCCCAAATTGAAAAGAAAAGTTTCTTATCGCACTGCATTGAAACTGGATTGCTATAAGCTGATAAAAAATATTCTTGAAGGAAAAGAGTTTGTTCCATTTTCTCTTAAAGAAGGAATGTAAAAAGGATAGAGAGAAAAGAGTAACGGTATTAATGATTTCTGTGTTAAAAAATGGGGATTTCATGTATGAAAAAACAGTTGAATTATAATTATGCATTCTTATTTTATGATGTAGGAGAAAAAAGGGTACAGAAAGTATTTAAAATCTGTAAAAAATATTTATCTCATTTCCAAAAATCAGTTTTCAGAGGGGACATGACGCCATCAAAATTCATACAATTGAGAAATGAACTGAATCGAGTGATAGACAAGGAAGAAGATTTTGTGTGTATTATAAAATTGATGAATGATAATGTGTTTGGAGAAGAAGTACTTGGAAATGGAAAAAAAGATAATGGAGAAGATTTGATTTTGTAGTAAAAGAATTCTCCTGTCAGTGTGAAAACATGACAGGGGAATTCCTTAAGTAAGTTAAATGAAAAGTTATAAAAATTACCAGGCGGATTTTCATAAAAAAATGAAAAATATTGAAAATACGTGGGTATACCAGGTTTTGATTGAGTAAATAAAAAATGAGATGTCGGTTGGTAAAAATCTTGCAATCCTTTGTATTTTGCTGTATTATAAAAACTGTTAGAAGAAGAAAAGCCTATAAAACGAGGGATAAAGAGTAACATGAGATGTATTGAAACGGAGTTCCAGCTTGTCTTTCGTGTTTCCAATTTCAGATAAAGAGTAACATGAGATGTATTGAAACCTGCACTCGTCTGTAGCAGATGCCGCTCTTCGCAGATAAAGAGTAACATGAGATGTATTGAAACAGACCTGATTGGTGTCCATTGAAGCCACTGCCGGAGATAAAGAGTAACATGAGATGTATTGAAACGCAATCCTTTCTTCGCCCCTTCGATGACTGCTGGGGATAAAGAGTAACATGAGATGTATTGAAACACAATTTAGTAGGCATGTGTAGTACCGAGCTATGCTGATAAAGAGTAACATGAGATGTATTGAAACATATATTAAATAAAATTGACGAAGACGGAAATCATTGATAAAGAGTAACATGAGATGTATTGAAACTATTGCAAAGCTAAATCTAATATGCTCTGTAATGTGATAAAGAGTAACATGAGATGTATTGAAACGAAACAAATGCAATTATTTTTGATGAATGATCTAGATAAAGAGTAACATGAGATGTATTGAAACGCCTGTTTTTTTACATATTGGGGGACTTTTCCCCGATAAAGAGTAACATGAGATGTATTGAAACTTCATATTTTCGCTCCATAAAACTATTCTTTTATTGATAAAGAGTAACATGAGATGTATTGAAACATGAATGAATACATATTTTTTCTTCGTACATATTGATAAAGAGTAACATGAGATGTATTGAAACTTCTTCCAGACAAGTCCTCTCTGAACCGCATTAGATAAAGAGTAACATGAGATGTATTGAAACACAAATATATTTCTACCAAAAACCTTCTTATAAGGATAAAGAGTAACATGAGATGTATTGAAACAATGATACAGATACGGCGCCCTTAACTGGTACCGGGATAAAGAGTAACATGAGATGTATTGAAACATATACTGATGTGAGTAAGGCATTTGCATCCAGATAAAGAGTAACATGAGATGTATTGAAACCTAATAATAGTTAACTTCCCAAATTTCTCTCCAACGATAAAGAGTAACATGAGATGTATTGAAACGAGGCTGGTCCTTTGGATTTATTGAGAGAGCAGCCAAGATAAAGAGTAACATGAGATGTATTGAAACTATTTAATCCGGTTATCATCTAAACCGATAGCTTCACGATAAAGAGTAACATGAGATGTATTGAAACAACTCACAATCAAGAACCTTACAAGAAGCATCTACAGATAAAGAGTAACATGAGATGTATTGAAACGCCTCGTGGTCTACATTGCATATCCGGCAGATATCCGATAAAGAGTAACATGAGATGTATTGAAACTTGAATGCTTCTTTTGCAGTATCGCCCCCAGCTCCGATAAAGAGTAACATGAGATGTATTGAAACCAAATTGCGTAAGCCTTATCGATAAGTTCATCTCCGAGAAAGAGTAACATGAGATGTATTGAAACAGATTGACGTTACCGTTGTAATCTTCAAAATGTCGATAAAGAGTAACATGAGATGTATTGAAACTATGTTTTGATATCATAATGGCCACCATTTAATGGATAAAGAGTAACATGAGATGTATTGAAACAATTAAATGTGTATGGAAAAACTGTATATGCGGTTCGATAAAGAGTAACATGAGATGTATTGAAACATGAGGCGTTAAGGCTGTTTGATGCTGGTAAGCTAACGATAAAGAGTAACATGAGATGTATTGAAACATAACATCTTGTAATAACTCCTGTGCAATCCAGTTGATAAAGAGTAACATGAGATGTATTGAAACTCTTTAAATTTATTTTTCAACAGTTGTATATCTTTGATAAAGAGTAACATGAGATGTATTGAAACAACAAGAGAACGAGAAAGGTTCTCCCTGCGGTAGTGATAAAGAGTAACATGAGATGTATTGAAACTGCACGCCAGAGATTATCAATCGCGTGTATGAATCGATAAAGAGTAACATGAGATGTATTGAAACATTTTCCTAAATGTTTCCGCTGTGAGTTTGTATCCTGATAAAGAGTAACATGAGATGTATTGAAACTTGCTCGAAATATATTCATCGAGTCTAGCATCAAGATAAAGAGTAACATGAGATGTATTGAAACTTTTCGCCAAGATGCTCAATACCGTTTCCAAAATCGATAAAGAGTAACATGAGATGTATTGAAACTTTCCTGTTTTCCAGGCATCCACGAGCCAGCGCTGATAAAGAGTAACATGAGATGTATTGAAACGGCGGAAAGGATATCAGAAAAACCAGAACAGCAAGATAAAGAGTAACATGAGATGTATTGAAACGGTTAAATGGCATGTTGAGCCGGGCGGTGATAGTGGATAAAGAGTAACATGAGATGTATTGAAACTTTTATTTCATTTCTCCTGCAATCCACGCAAGGTTGATAAAGAGTAACATGAGATGTATTGAAACTGTTTACCTCCTATGCTACCTTGTAAATAGTGTTTAGATAAAGAGTAACATGAGATGTATTGAAACAAAAAGCTAAATGATGCTTTTGGTCAGTATGGTTTAGATAAAGAGTAACATGAGATGTATTGAAACTATTTACATTTTTCCAGTTCGGTTTTAGATACAGGATAAAGAGTAACATGAGATGTATTGAAACTAGTGAGAGAAGAAACTGATATTGATAAAATAGCGATAAAGAGTAACATGAGATGTATTGAAACGTAATCATTCTGCCTTCCAGTCTTGCAAGCATCCATGATAAAGAGTAACATGAGATGTATTGAAACATCGGAGACGTAGATCATGGAATCTGCCAGACGGGATAAAGAGTAACATGAGATGTATTGAAACTTGTTATCATATGAATACTCCACTCGTAATCTACGATAAAGAGTAACATGAGATGTATTGAAACACTCTAAAGACTTCCCATTGTATGTAGACATATGGATAAAGAGTAACATGAGATGTATTGAAACCCGGAGCTTCAGGCTTTGTCTTTGATGCGCAGAGATAAAGAGTAACATGAGATGTATTGAAACATTTGTGTTACGATTACAGGAACTTTCCCAAATCTGATAAAGAGTAACATGAGATGTATTGAAACAATATAAAATGTTGTATATAATGGAATTGCTCTGACAATAACAAATATCCAATCCACAACTCATTTATATCTGTTAACATATAGCAACATAAGTATGGAAAATAGAGATTAACATAAAATACAATGTATAATATGTATATAGAACCGAGACAAAAGGGAGGATCATGTATTGAATTCAGTCAAAAAAAACTTCCAATAGGAATAGAAAATTTTGCAAAGCTTCAGGCGGAAGATTTCTACTATGTAGACAAAACGATGCTTATCAAAGAACTTCTGGATAATTGGGCGGAGGTGAATCTGTTTACACGTCCGAGAAGATTTGGTAAAACACTGAATATGAGTATGCTGAAAGCATTCTTTGAATTAAACGGTGATAAGAACTGCTTTAAAGGAACAAGAATTTCCAGAGAAGTTTATCTTTGCGAACAATACATGGGAAAGTTCCCTGTGATTTTTATTTCCCTGAAGAGTATCAGCGCGCAAACTTATGAAAAAGCCTGTGATATGGCAATACAGATTGTAAATGGTGAGGCGCGTAGATTCCAGTATTTATTGGACAGTGAACGTTTGACGGAATATGATAAGGATGCGTTCAAATCATTGCTTCTGCCGGATATGAAGGAATCTGTTCTGTGCAGCAGTCTGAGGATTCTGTCAGAACTTCTGGAGAAACATCATGGTCAGAAAGTTATCTTATTGATTGATGAATATTTTGGATTTACGGACAGTGATGTAAAGAATATATTGGAATATTATGAACTTTCTGAGCATTATGATGAAATAAAAATGTGGTATGACGGATATCGTTTTGGAAATGTAGAGGTTTACTGTCCCTGGGATGTGATAAATTATTGTGATGAATTGCGTATAAACAATATGGCGCAGCCACAGAATTACTGGTCTAATACTAGCAGTAATGAAGCGGTGAAACGCTTTATTCAGGAGACTGATAAGGGAACGGTCAGAAAGGAAATTGAGAAACTGATAGCAGGAGAAACAATTGTAAAGGAGATTCATCAGGAACTGACATATCAGGATATGTATGCTTCGATTGAAAACCTGTGGAGTGTTCTTTTTACTACGGGATATCTCACACAGACCGGAAGAAAAGATGCAAATACGTTCATGCTTACCATTCCTAATATGGAAATACGTAATATTTTTCTGACACAGATTATGGAATATTTTAACAACCGTAGCAAGAATTCCCTCACCTCTATAGGGACGCCACTGAAAAAGTCTTTATTTTGCATAAAGCAGTACAATATAAAGTGTTTTTATTTGTTTTAATCTACTATATAATGTGTATAAAAATAGTTTTTCAGTGGCGTCCCTATAGAGGTGAGGGAATTCTTGCTACGGTTGTTAAATTTTATTTTCAGCAAATTCAGTCAAACAAAAAATCTCTTTATATTGACTCTATTCTTCACTTTCTTTATTCCAAGTCATTCATAATTTCATTTTAAGATGACCGTAATTCTGCTTTTCTTGTTTTAAGTCATTCATATTCTCTTCTATACATGACTGTAATTGTACTTTTTTCGTTTCAGGTCATTTTCATCGGTTTCTTAAGATGACCGTAATTATACTTTTTTCGTTTCAGGTCATTTATATTCCTATTTTCAGATGAACATAATAGATGAATTGAAATTTATAGTCATTATTTTTTCTTGTCTTATCACAAAACCAGTGCAATTATGTCTTTTTTTCAGCAGGAGAATATACCGTTCTTTTTTACTTTGTCATAAAATCAAACACGCTCTAACATAATCCGCAGAATTTCTTTGTCTGTTTCTTTCATTCCTTCTTTGCCGATCTGTCCTACACAGCTGATGGTTTCGCCGGCTTCTTCCTTGAGGATTCCGGTATATGGCGCATAGGACTGACCGTTCATAGCAAGGTGATGTGCCAGGAATGCAGCATCAAGGCTGGCGGCGATTTTCGCTGCACAGGATATTTTCGCTCCATCACAGATGATTCCCGGAATATTGGCAAGAGTATTCTCTATGGTCTTCTTGATCACTGAAAGTTCGCCACCTCCCATGTAGGTAATCCCCGCACCGGCTGCACAGGATGCGGATACCGCACCGCAAAATGCGGAAAGTTTACCGATATACTGTTTCTGGTATACAGTTAAGAGGTTAGAAAATACCAGTGCGCGGTAAAGTACATAGTCCGGAAGTTCCATTTCTCTGGCATACACGATCAGTGGTACGGAACAGGCAATCCCCTGATTTCCGCTGCCTGAGTTGATGACTACCGGCATATCGCATCCGCCCATTCTGGCTTCGGAAGCTGCGGCTGTGAGGCTGCGCATTTTGGTAAGCATATCATTGGAATAGGTTTCGCGTATTATCCGGCCGATTCCAAGACCGTATTTACCAGTCATTCCTTCATGAGCGATTGCCATATTGCTGCGGATCTGATTTTCTATAATTTCTTTGACATCATCAATTTCTACAGTATCTGCAAATGTTTTAATGTCTTCCAGATTGAGTAGAGTTCTGTCTGCTGCAACCGGAGTTTCCTCAGATTTATGATCTGAATCCAGCAGGACTTCCTGGTTCTTTACAATTTTTGTTACATTAATATGATCGTATTTGATTTCCAGACTTACTGTGTCATCCCCTGCCTGCATTTCTATGATAAAGTGCAGGACTACCGGGGAGTCCAGAAGTTCTACGTTGCATATCTTTTTGTCCAGAAGTTCACGACATCTCTTTCTTTCAAATTCATTTACATTCGAAAGAACTTCCATGTTCAGGGATGCGTTTCCGGCTACTGCACCGAGAACTACACCTGCTTCAATTCCAGTCAATCCGTCGGAATTTGGAATGATAACACAGCGGACATTTTTTATAATGTTTCCACTGCATTTTGCAGTGATATGTTCCGGTTCTTTTCCCAGAACTTCTCGTGCTCTGGCTGCTCCATATGCCAGTGCGATCGGCTCTGTACATCCCATTGCAGGAATCATTTCTTCTTTCAGAATGCCTATGTAATTCTGATATATTCTCTCATCTAACATTGTGCTGATGTCTCCTGTTCATTTTTAATATTTATTCAAGTATGACATAACACTATCAGAATGTCCAGAAAGAATCAGCCCGGTGTATTTTCTGTGCGGTTCAGGTATATATAAAATCCCACATTCAGGATAATTCCCGTTACTGTTGCCACAGGGGCAGCCAGTCCGATCTTAGTAAGATTTGCATCTGGCTGTATACTCATAAAATATGCCAGTGGCAAACGTACCAGAAGTGTCTGGATCAGTCCCTGGATCATTACCCAGACTGTCTTGTTATTTCCATTGAAATAGCCAATCATACTGAACAGGATTGCGGTCACTATGGTTTCTGGTGCAAAGCCTTTCAGATAGTCAAATGCATTACTGATAACTTCTGCATCTGTAGAGAAAATACCAGCCAGCATATCACCTTTGAACATAACCAGTATAAATACCACACATCCCACAGCAAGCCCTACTCCGATTCCTGTAAACATGGACTGTTTTGCTCGTTTTTTCTTGCCCGCTCCTATGTTCTGGGATACAAAGGATGCCATAGACTGCATCAGAGAACTTGGTACCAGCATGGCGAAGTTAACGATTTTGCAGGCAACCCCGTAGCCGGACGAAGCCTCCAGTCCCAGACGATTTACGAATGCACAGAGCGCAAGGAAGGAAATCTGTGTCAGACATTCCTGCAATGCAAGAGGAAGTCCGATCTGAAGAAATCTTTTGCACTGTACATTCAGCCTGAAGTCTTTTTTTGTGATCGTAAACGGAAGTTTCATTTTAACAAGCAGGATAAGTGCGAATACCACGCTAAGTGCCTGAGCAGCAACTGTTGCAATAGCAGCTCCGGCTGCATCCATATGAAGTCCCGCTACCAGCACCAGATCTCCGATCACATTTACAATACATGCCACCAGCACAAACAGAAGCGGCGATTTACTGTCACCCAGTCCACGAAAAATTGCAGACAGCAGGTTGTAAGCTACAATAAAGAAAATACCGCCGCCACAGATACGTACATAACTGGATGTAAGACTGACGGCTGATTCCGGCGCCTGCATCAGCACAGAAATCGGATGTGCAAAAGCTACCATTATAACAAACAGCACAGCCGAAATCATTGTAAACACAATTGCACCGCCGCCGATAACAGCTCCTATCTTTTCTGGTCTTCTTTCTCCCAGATAGCGGGCGATCAGAACTGTAATACCCATTGCAAACTGTACAACCACAAAAGTAACCAGGTTTAAGACCTGGCTGCCTGTAGAAACTGCAGAAAGTCCGGCAGTAGAGCCAAACCTTCCCACAACAAGAAGGTCAACTGCACCATATGCTGCCTGCAGGATCAGTGCCCCGAGAATGGGCATCATAAAAGAAACCAGCTTTTTCAGAATATTTCCCTGTGTGAAATCAGATCTATCATTTGTCATAGTGATTCCTCCTCTCACACATGATCTGGTAAAATTTCTCAATTGTCCGGATCATGCAGTCAGCTTCCTCTTCGGATATCTCACTGAGATAGGGAACCAGTTCCCCAAAATAATACTCATTATATTTCTGTGACAGTTTTCTTCCTTCTTCTGTAATGGATATATAAGTGACACGTCCGTCATCCGGGGAAGAAATTTTCCGGAGATATCCCTTTGTTTCCATTTCCTTTACAGTTCTGGTAACACCGGGACGTGGAAGATTCATTACATCACTGATATCCGATATCTTTACCTGGATTCCCTGTTTTTCCAATGCATGAATGTTATCCAGATACTGAATGTAAGACGGGGTAACTCCCTGTGGCAACGGCGGAAGCAATTCCCGTATCCGCTTCGCCTGATAGCATGCATCCAGCATTCGCTTGATTTTTTCAGTTGTCATATTGTACGCTCCTATATAATTATCTTTGTTAATTACCATTGATAATTATATGCAGATTCTGAAATTTGTCAACCACCAAAATTACTATTGAACCGTAATCTGGAAAGTTCTATAATGAGTTCCGACATCAGAAATCGGGGAAATACAATATTCCCGATGACGGACATTTTTAAGAATACGAGGTGGATATTTATGAATATCAGCATACTGCTCATGGAACAGATCATTCAATTGTTTCTTATGATCTTCATGGGATATTTGATCGTGAAAGTTGGGCTTGTAAAAGATGAAGACAGCAAGGTTTTATCCAAAATCATTCTCTATCTAATCATTCCCTGTGTAATCATCAATGCTTTTCAGGTAGATTACACGATGGATACTGCAAAGGGATTGCTGCTTGCTCTGGCTGCATCTGTCATGACCCAGGTTCTTCTCCTGATCATTATCTCCATAGCCGGAAAGCTTTTGCATCTGAATGAAGTGGAAATTGCTTCTGTTTATTATTCTAATTCAGGAAATTTGATCGTACCCATTGTGACCTTTATTCTTGGACAGGACTGGGTTTTATATGGATGTGTTTTTATGAGTGTGCAGCTCATCTTTCTGTGGACACACTGCAAAAAGATTATCAGCCGGGAATCTTCCTACGACTGGAAAAAGATTGTGTTAAATATTAACATGATTTCTATTTTTATCGGTGTTGTACTTTTTTTCGCAAAAATCCATTTGCCGGAGATCATCAATAATACTCTTGGCTCAGTGGGCAGCATGATAGGACCGGCCAGTATGATCGTAACCGGTATGCTGTTTGCAGGAATGAATCTGAAACAGATTTTTGCTGACAAAAGAGTATATTTTGTATCATTTCTTCGTCTGATTGCAGTGCCTTTGCTTGCACTTGTAATGATTAAGATCAGCCATCTGGCTATGTTCTCTGCAGACGGAAATAAAATCATGCTTATTGTCTTTCTGGCGATCATCACACCGTCTGCTTCCACAATAACCCAGATGTGCCAGGTATACGGAAATGATTCACGTTATGCCAGTGCCATCAATGTCATGACTACACTGTTCTCGATTATTACAATGCCGCTGATGGTAATGTTATTTGAGGCAGTTATATAAAACAATTGCCATGTACAGATATTACCTGTACATGACAAAAGAAAGGAAATTACAATGAATATTACCGTTTATCTTGGAGCTTTGGAGGGGAATGATCCGGCACTTGGAGATGCTGTCCGGGAATTAGGAACATGGATTGGAGAAAGTGGAAATTCTCTGATATATGGCGGATCGAAGTCCGGTCTTATGGGACAGATAGCAGAAAGTGTGCTGAATGCCGGAGGAAAAGTAACAGGCGTGGAACCACAGTTTTTTATAGATTCTGAACTGCAGTATGATGAGATCACAGAACTGATTGTCACAAAAGATATGGCTGAAAGAAAAGCAAAAATGATTGAACTAGGTGATGCATTTATTGCATTTCCAGGAGGCACAGGTACTCTGGAAGAAATCACAGAAGTTATGTCCATGGTTTCCTTAAAACACCTTAATGCCCCCTGTATTCTGTATAATCTGAATGGATATTATGACAGCCTGAAGCAGCTTCTTGACCATATGATCAAAATGGGGCTGTCCTCCTCCAGACGGCAGGAGGGAATTTATTTCGCTGATGATCTGGAAGATATTAAAGCACTTCTGGCTACAGTAACTAAGTAAAATTCAGGTTGTAAACAATTGTCAAGCGCCCCCGGGGGATATTTACCTATTCATATATTGCATAGTTCATACTACTTTTTTCATGGTCTGAAATCCCCCTGGGAGGCTTGTTCTTTCCCATAATTTTGTTAAAATATAATCAATGTAGAGATCATTAAATATCAGTCAGCGAGGTACTTAATGATCCATGTATCCGCACAAAGATTTGTGTCAAACAACAAATAAAGGTGCACAGACCTCCGCGCAATGCGCATCTAAAAACTCATTAAAAAAAGTACTTCGTCCGCAGGAAGTACTTTTTTTAACGAAAAGATAATTATCAATATTATGATAGCATCTTCAATTCATGTTCTTCATTCATACAGGCAAATCTTGTACCAATAGTTTCAGCCAGCTGTCTGTTATGTGTGATCGTAATCAACGTTTTTCCTGCATTATGAAAACTCTGCAAAAACTCCACCAGCATATCCTGTGTTTTTTCATCAAGTCCTGCAAGAGGTTCATCCAAAATCAGAACCTCAGGATTCAATGAAAGAATACATGCCAATGAAACCTTTCTTTTCTCTCCTCCACTCAGATGATAGGGTGGTCTATCTCTTAGTTTTTCCAATCCAAATAAGTGCAGGCAGTCTTCTGTTCTTTTTTTAATCTCCGCTTCCGAAAGTCCCATCTGGACCGGGCCAAATGCAATTTCCTCCTCCACACTTCCACAGAAAAGCTGGGTATCTGCATTCTGAAACACATATCCCATCTGCTGATGAAACCATTTTGCAAACTGGCTGTTTTTTAACGCTTTTTCATTAATTTCATGTCCCTGATAAAAATATTTTCCTTCCGATGGAAAAATAATTCCATTCAATAGTTTAATCAGTGTTGATTTTCCACATCCGTTAGGTCCCTGGATAACTATAGAATCTCCTCTGTTTATGTGAAGATCCACACATCTCAGTGCAATTTCTTTTTCATATGCAAAACATACATTCTCAAGTCTGATCATAACTGCCCTCTTCTGTCTTTTCCTGTCAATTATCATATCTTTCTGTTCAGATACCAGAACAATACAATACATCCAGCCATAATAAAAGTGCTGAAAATATCCGCTGCACATAACGTGTATTTCTGCTTTTTCTTATACTCTCCTGTAAATCCACGACAACACATTGCTGCATGCATTTCTTCTGCCATTTCACCAGATTTCAGAAATGAGATTCCCAACACACCTGACAAAGCTTTTGCTTTCTGAGGATTCTTTCCCACTGACCTTAACCGGACAGACGTAAGAATATCTGCACATATCTCTCCAAGCACCGAAATATATTTCAAAGTAATATCCAGCGTAAAAATAAATATGGATGGCAGCCGAAAAGTTCTCATACTTCCTGTCAGTTTATTCCAGGATGTCCCTGATGACAAAATACCAACCAGAGTTACAGATACATATACTCTTGAAGTAATATTCATTAAAGTCTGAGGAGTTCCCATAAATACAGATGGGAGAAGGATCAATATAGAAAACAGAACCGCACCTGCTGTTCCTCTCAGGATCTGACGGATAGCTTTTGCCGAAAAAAACGCCAGTCTGACTGTCACTGCTGCACACATGATCAGAGTAAACAGATAATTTCCCGAACATGCAGTAAGAACAATATATAGAAGTGTATAAAACAGTTTCAGAGAAGGAGTGGCAGAAAATTTGCCATCCTTCCCTTCATAAAACCGCATTTTTGCAAGCACAGATAAAACTGATTTCGTACTTTTTGTTAAAAATGCTTCTTTATCTTTAGATGGAACATAAGTTTCTCCGGAACACATCCAGTCTGGAAGCATAGTTTCTTCTTTTTTATGATCATTCATCTGTTATGCAACCTTCTTTTTAAAATCAACTTTCTCTTTCATCATTGAAGAAATAGTCTTAAAAATGATCACCAGAAGTGCCACGCCTACAATAGCCGAAAGAATATATCCTGTCCACTCAGGTAACCCGGACATAGAATAATCAGGAAACAAAGTTGACAGTTCAAATCCATTGGTCATTCCTGACGGAGTGTATCCAAGCTGGCTTCCGCCACTTACCAGACCAGCGATTTCATCAACACCCCATTCACCCCAGGCAGTACCGGTTGCCAGAAGTCCCAGAGGAGTCAGTACGATGAGAACAGCCATCAGTATATACAGTGGTTTAAATGCTGTCTTATCCGGAACAGCATCCAATGCTTTTGGTGTAACTTTTTCAACAAAGGTAAGTACCACTACTGTCAGAATAATCTCTGCCAGACCAAATAATGTAATATGTCCGATCATCATTGCAGGTATTGATACACTTAGCGGATACGGACAATAAAGAGCCTGGCCTTCTGCATTTTTGAACAGCAGTGGCTGAATACCAAATTCAACAGCTGCACAAAAGGCCGCAGCATTAATACCTATATATGAACCAATTGCCGCGCTAAGTTTGCGCATACCTGTTTTCTTCAAAAGAAGTTTATACAGGAAAAAGCCCAGATATGGCAATATAAATGCCATATTAAAACAGTTTGCCCCAAATGCAAGGATTCCGCCATCTCCAAAAAGAAGTGTCTGTATCAGCAGAGCAATGGAAACCGCTATGCACCCGGCTGCAGGACTTCCTGTCAGTATGGCAATAAGAGTTCCCCCTACTGCATGTCCTGTTGTACCGCCCGGAAGCGGAACATTAAACATCATTCCCAGAAATGAAAAGGCTGCCCCAATACCAAGAAGCGGCATCTTTGATTTCGGTATCTCTGTTTTTATTTTATGAATAGAATATCCCCACACCGGAAGCATGGCTGCTGTCATTACAGCACATATTGACGGGCTTAAATAATTTTCAGGTATATGCATAAATATACTTCCTTTCCTGTGAAAATATTATTTTTATCTGGCGCGCACCTTACAAACAACAGTATTGTAGCACCACATTAAAGCGTCAACAACCCACCCAAGGGGATATCTATATATTCTTATCCGGCATAGTTTTGCCTGTATTTTTCATACCACTATCGCACTTCCAAAAAAATCACATTCACGAAAGTACCGCATCCACCAGTCTCTGCGTATACTCTTCCTTGGGTTCATTGATGATATCATCAGGAATTCCTCTTTCCACTACTTTTCCCTCATACAGTACCAGAACCCTGTCACAGAACATCTGGACAAGGGCCAGATTATGACAAATAAAAATAAAAGACAGACCATTCTTCTCTTTCAGGTCTTCCAGAAGCTCCATGATCTGTTTCTGTATGGTTACATCCAGAGCACTGGTTGCCTCATCACAGATCAGAACTTTTGGTTCTACTGCCAGAGCTCTTGCTATCGCAGCCCGCTGACACTGTCCGCCACTTACCTCATGAGGATATCTTTTTGCATATTCCTTCTCAAGGCCGCACTGCTCAAGCAATTCTGCTACTCTTTTCTCCACATCAGCCTTTTTCATTCCACGGTTTCTAAGACTCTCACCAATTCCGTCACCCAGTGTCCTTCTGGGATCAAAAGAACCCACCGGATTCTGAAAAACCATCTGTATATCTCCATATACCTCTTTCAGCTGACTTTGCTTCAGTCTTGTAATATCTTTTCCTTCAAATTTCAATGTACCCTCTGTGATATCAGTCAGCCGGGTGAGCAGCTTTGCTATTGTACTTTTCCCACTGCCGGATTCTCCTACGATTCCCAGCGTTTCTCCTTTTTTTAGTGTAAAGCTTACATCATTTACTGCTTTCAAAGGATTTTTTCCTCTCTGGGTAAATATTTTTGTTAAATGTTCTGCCTCTAAAAGTATGCTCATACTCTGACCTTCCTTTGCAGCTTTGGTACAGCTTCCAGCAATTTCCTGGTATACGGATCCTGAGGATGATCCAGTACACGGTCTGCTGTGCCATATTCTATTGTTTTGCCATTTTTCAAAACCAACACAGTATCTGCCATTGCCCGGACTACTCCGATATCATGTGTCACGATCACGATTGCAGTTCCAAACAACTCTCTTAACTTAAGCATTTCCTTTACAACCTGACGCTGTACAGACACATCCAGAGCACTGGTCGGCTCATCTGCAAATAAGATAGGCGGATTCATAAGCATGGCGATTGCAATACCTGCTCTCTGATTCATTCCGCCTGACAGTTCAAATGGATAACTGTCCCACACACGCTGACTGTCCTTAAAGTTCAGTTTATCAAACAGATCCATTGCCCTGCTTTTGGCCTCACTTCTTGTTATCTTCGTATGTACACGCATACTTTCATAAATCTGTTCTCCAATGGTGCGGATCGGGCACAGGGAAGCACCTGCATCCTGAAAGATCATGCCAATTCCTGCACCTCTGATCTTTCTTTTTTCTTTCTCCGGTATATCCAGAATATTCTGATTCATATATCGGATATCTCCTCTTGTCACAAGACCATCCGGTCCCAGAAGTCCCATTGCGGCTTTGATCAGGGTGCTTTTCCCACTGCCGGATTCTCCCACAAGGCCAAGTATCTCTCCATGTTCAAGGGAGAAGCTCACATCATGAACCACCGCTTTCCCGCCAAATGATATCTCTACGGAATCGTAGGTCAGTATTTTTCTATCCATTTCTGTAAACCATCCTTGTTAGTACTTACCAAATCAGGGGCAAAATATCTTTTGCCCCTGAAATATCATCGTTCACATATTCTTCATTTATTGTTACAGTTTAGTTGATATCCAAATCCGCTGTCAGTTCATAATAATCACATGGATGTGCAGTCAGTCCTGTTACATTAGACTGCATGATCATACTCATTCTCAGGTAAGAGCAGAATACATAGGCATTGTCATCCAGGATTGTCTGCTGCATCTGAATCGCCAGATCTGAACGCTTATCTGCATCGAATTCTTGCTTCATCTGTTTTTCCAGATCTTCCAGTTTATCACTGTGATAATGTCCGTTATTGCTTGCAGATTCATCCAGTGTGCAGGAAGTGAAGAAATACTCCGGATCTCCTGTAGGTGCAGTTACCATGGCACTTGCATATACATCCCATAATGTAGGGTCTTTACGGATAGTATTATTATCAGAGGTACAATTTATCTGAACATCCATACCGATTTCTTTTAAGGTTGCCTGTGCAGACTCTGCAAGAAGCGGAAGCTCCTGACGGCTGGGATAAGTAAGCCAGCGGATTTCCAGTTTCTGTCCATCTTTTTCACGGATACCGTCACCATCAGAATCCACCCATCCTGCTTCCTCCAGAACCTTCTTTGCCCCATCAGGATCATAGCTCTCTGTTGTCAGATTCTGTCCGCCAAAAGAAAAGGTATCCGGGAAAACACCCACTGCAGGATATCCGTATCCTTTCAGGAGCACAGATACAAAGCTTTCCTTATCAATACCCATGGCAATTGCTTTACGCACTGCCGGGTCAGATGTTACAGGACTTTCAAAGTTCATCCACCCATAGAATGCACGGCTTGTAGCTGTACTGGTAAATGTAAAGTCATCATTTTCAAATAAGGGATAGCTTGCATATGCCATACCATAGGCAGCATTGATCTCGCCTGCCTGAAGAGCCATTGCCAGTGTATCACCGTCAGAGATTGTGCGGACAGTGATCTCATCCACATTTACATCTCCGTTCCAGTAGTTTTCATTCTTTACAAGATTAACATGATCATCTGTCACCAGTTCAGTTGCCACATAAGGACCTGTACCGATCACAATCCCATCATCACTGACACCTGCCTGCATATCAATAATGCATCCATAAGGATCACTGAGATAATTGATCAGTGCAGGCTTCGGTTCTGTAGTCTTTATGGTAACAGTATTTCCGTCAGCCTCGATAGTATCAATGCAGAGATCTCCTGCTGCACGCTCATGATTGGCAACCAGAGCCTCCAGGCTTTCCTTTACTGCCTCTCCGTCACAGACACGTCCATTGGAGAACACAACTCCATCATTCAGTGTGATCTTCCAGGTCAGCTCGTCAATATTTTCATACTCTTTTGCGATCCATGGCTCTATCTCCATGGTATCGGAATAACGGAAAAGAGTTTCCCCTACTCCATAACGGATACACGCCCATCCTGCATATGTATTTTGTGGATTAATATCTGCCTCTTCATTTTCCGCATTAAAGGTGGTATCACCAAATACCAATGTCTTTTTTTCTGCTGCCAGTGTTGGCATAGCTGTCGCTCCTACCGCCAGCCCCAGGGCAATTGCCATTGCCAGAAATTTCTTTGTTCTCATTTTCTTTCCTCCTCGTTTGTTTTCATATTACTTATCATGAACGGCTGTTCTTAGGATCCAGATAGTCACGAACTGTATCACCTAACAGATTGAAAATTGCCACAGATATAAAAATTGCAATTCCAGGTGATAATACTACCCATGGATATGTTTGGATCATACTTCGTCCGCTGCTCATCATACTTCCCCATTCAGCCATGGGAATCTGTGCTCCCAGTCCAAGAAATGACAGACCTGCAAGTTCCATCATCATGGTACCGATATCAAGCATGGCTGTTACCAGAACAGGGCCCAGCATATTTGGAAGAATATGTCTGAGCATAATCTGACCTGAGCTGTCACCTGCCAGTATGGCAGCATGAATATAGGGTTCCTCTTTTAATGCCAGAGTCTGCCCTCTGGCAATACGTGAATATTTCGGCCAGCTTACTACTGCCAGTGCTATAACAGCATTCTGAATGCCTCCCCCAAGAATAGCTGCAATCGCCATGGCAAATACAAGCCCGGGGAAAGCAAGACATACATCTGAAATCCTCATCATAACAGCATCTGCAGCTCCGCCAAAATATCCGCAGCATACACCCACAGCTGTTCCCAGCACAGAAATCACCGCAACCAGAATAAAGGTAGAGAAAATACTGGCTCTTGCGCCACTTATAACTCTGGACAGCATATCCCTTCCATATGTATCTGTTCCCATAGGATGCTGAAGACTTGGAGGCTGAAGCGCACTTGCCAGATCCTGTGCATAAGGGTCATATGGACAGAGATGCTCTGAAAAAACTGCAAATATTACAAGCCCTATTGCCAGAATAAGAAAAAAGACCAGCTTTTGTTTTATATGGTTTTTCTTAATCTTCTGTACACGCACTGTCACATTTTTATTCTGCTTTTCACTCATTGTTTCACACCTCCCAGACGGATTCTCGGATCCAGGAACCGGTATGACAGATCTGTAAGCAGATTTACTACAACATAGATGATCGCCATCCACATAACATATGCCTGAATAATAGGATAATCACGCATGGAGATGGCATCTACTGCCATCTTTCCAACTCCATCCCACATAAAGATGGATTCTACGATCGCAGTTCCTCCCAGCAGATTTCCCACTGACAGCATCAGCAAGGTAATGATGGTTACCAGCGAAGCCTTCATAATACTTTTCCAAAGAGTGACAGAAAACTTTACTCCTCTTGCTTTCGCTCCTGCCACATAGTCTTTGCTTAATTCATCCAGCACAGTTGCACGGACCTGGCGGAGATACTTGGCTGACATGGCAATTGCCAGAGTGATCGCCGGCATTGCCACACTCTTTAAGCTTACATCTTTGGATATAACCGGAAAAATCCTCAACCTGATTGCAAGAAAATACATCAACAGCAATGATACAAAAAAATTAGGAAGACTGTTTCCTATAAAGCTGCATAAACGGATCAGATAATCCGTAATCGTATTCTGTTTCACTGCTGACAGAATCCCCAGAGGGATTGATATGATGATGGTCAGCAAAATAGATGTCACTGTAAGAAGCAGCGTTGCCGGAAGCTTTGATATGAACGTGTCAAAAACCGGAAGACTGGATACATAGCTGTTTCCCATATCTCCATGAAGCAGTTTCCCAAGCCACACAAAATACTGGGTCAGAAATGGTTTGTCCAGTCCCAGCTGTTCTCTGGCTGCATTTAACTTATCTTCTGACAGGATCTGTCCTGTATTTTCCATTTTTTGTGTTACTACATCACTTCCCGCAATCCGCATCATGCCATAGGAGAGAAAAGTAATCGCAAACAAAATGGGAATCAACTGGAGCAGTCGTCTGAATGCATATTTTCTCATTTGATTATCTCCATTTTATAATTTTTGAAAATTGTACTCCTAATTTGCCATCATTCAGTTTAACAAAAGCAAAAATAGCCCACAACCCACCCTGGGGGTTATAAGCTATTCTTAATTTGAATATCTATCGTCATTTTTTGGAATACCTATGATCATTTAATGCTTCGGCAATCTATTCTTTAAAAATCCTACAAGTTCAGCCACACTCTCGTCCATCTCTTCTCCTTTGTGGAGTATAAAGCCAAAAATCACTTTACTGTCTCCAAGATCCAGAGGGATTCCCGGTGTAGTTCCTTCTTTGTTTTCTGACAGGTAACTTCCGCTTATATTTGCCACCTTACTGTTCTTCAGCATTTTTTCCATAATATAATCACTGTTGGTCAGCACGGAAATATCAATGTCCTTCCATTGGAATGCATCTTCTTTTACGGCACCGATGTCAAAAAATTCATCCTGATAATTCTGTATAAAACGGATGTCCTTCAGATCTTCCAGTTCTGCCCTCTCTTTGCCGGAATTGTAAAGCTCTGTCAGCCGTCCGGGATACAGCATTACATCTGTTTCATAGATGGATTCAAAATACATTTTGTTTTTTGACAGTTCATACAAAAAATTTTCCTTCTGCTGACTGAGGATATATACAAAACCAATGTCATCCATATAATCCCGGACTCTTTCCATTACGCTTTGTACGCCTGCTGTTGTTACCTGGAAATGGTACTTTTTTTCATAGGTTTCATTATAAAAATCCACAAACTGATTGGCAAACCAGGAACTGGGATTTAGAGATATCCTTATCCATTTTGTCATTCCGCTGGAAGCCATATTTTCCAGAACATTTACTTCATTTATAATTTTCGACGCATATTCATACATCTTATGCCCCTGTACTGTCAGTCTGATTCCTCTTGGCAGCCGTTCAAAAAGCTGCATTCCCAGCGTATCTTCCAGTCCCTTGATCACCTTGCTGACACTGGGCTGTGTAGAATACAGATTTTTCGCAGCATCACTGAATGAACCAGTCTGCGCACATACTACGAAATACTGTAATTGTTTTAAATCCATAAAGATTTTATCCCTCTTTCTGTTTTTATCCGCCATTAACCCTTTTTTCTATTTTGAGTTTTATCTTCGTACATTCTGTGATCTGCCATAATGCGGATTTCATCAATCTTCTGGCTGTGTTCCGGATAAATGGCATAGCCACAGCTTGTATCAACGCTCAGCAGACGCCCCTCTATATCAAAAGGCCGGTCAATGGCATTTTTTATTCTTCTGACCATCATCTCACAGAATTCATCATTAATATTACCCTCCTCAATGATCAGGGAAAACTCATCTCCACCGATGCGGAAGGCATAGTCTGTCTTCCTGATACATTTACACAATCTCCGGGAAACCGCCTTCAGCAATCTGTCCCCCATGTCATGTCCATAAGTGTCATTAACAGGCTTAAACCTGTCCAGATCCAGATAGAACATGGCAAATTTTTTATGCAGCTTTCCATTTCTTTTTAATCTTTCGGAAAGATAACGCTCATTATAAAGTCCTGTCAGTGCATCCGTATTTGCCAGCTTCTCAAGTTCATGCTTCTGCCCGATATCCTGAGCGATCAGCATTACTTTGGACAGTATACTGCCATTCCATTCCACAGGTATCACTGACATTACTTTATAAGAAGATCTGTCAAGAGTAGAATATTCAAAGGTATACAGATCATCCTCAGACATAATAACTTTTCTCAGATGTTCCGGTGAAAGCAGATCATCCATCTGTATATTTATCTTTTCCGTAAGTACCACATACTCTCCGGACATACGCTGAAGAAGCTCCCTGTAATCACCTGTAGGATTATAATAAGACTCATTGTTCATCTCATAATATTCGTATATCCCGCTGTCCAGATCACAAACTGCAAAACGCTCTACAATCCTGGTTACTCCCTGAATAAGCTGGTCCATGGCGATGTTCTGCTTTAACATCGCTCTGCGTTCTTTTTCCGCATTTTTCGAATCCGTCACATCACGAAGAAAAATCATGGCGTGTCTGACCTCTCCGTTCTCATCTGTATCTCCCTCCATCACTATATTCCGGATAATACGCAGCTCTCCGTCAAGCACTGCTTTGTATTCCTGACTGAGTTCCCCGGTAATTTTTCTGAGTTCCTTCATAATATATTCCCGGTTGTAAATCTGCGCAACCGCCTCTTTACTCTCAGGACAGACATAATTATCAAGAAACATCTGTATCAGTTCATCCCATGTCCGGCTTTTGTTGAAAATTTCCTGAAGCGAACCCTTTACTTTCATAGATTCAAATGTATTTTCCTGAAGATCCACATAATATTCACACAGATTCATATCTGTAAAAGCCCGGTGAAAAGCAGCTTCCCTTGCTTCCTGATTCCGGGCAAAGTGATCAGATCTGGCAGATAATACCCAGATTGACTGTCCTTTATTATCCCTGGCATCTGCCTTCACAATCCTTACCGGTATTGATAAACCTTTACTGTCTGTCAGATACAAGATGTGAGAACCCTGTAAATCATGAAGTCTTTCCGGTGAAAATATATGCTTTTGCTCATTACAGACCACACTGAGCATAGAGCCGTCTGATGCTTTCATAAATTCATCAAGGTCATCCCACCCCAAAAGCTGCAGAAAATAGTTACTTACACTCCAGATTGTCAGCTTCTCATCATAATAACCGGCGACTGTTCCCACCGGATCATTCTGTTTCAGTACATATTCAATAGCTTCCTGAACTGAAGGATTAATATTCGTATCTTCATTTGCGACATATATTTCAATCTTATTCATTTTGTTAAGCATACACCTATGCTCTGACATGATATTCTCAACCTTTCTTTAAAATAAAAGAGAATAATGCCCGCTACAATACAACAAGACATTACTCTCTGTATAAATGCAACTGGCTGCCATTTTACAGGCCCTTTAGCTTTGCGCCGCAGCCTTTCGACTGTTTTGCCGATACTGTATCTGTGGAATTATACAGTTACCTGGTGTGCCAACAAGTTGATTTCTCGAAGAATCAACTTGTCGGCACACTGGTTTATTCACAGACACATTATATATATTATATTTTTCATTTCTTATTACTGTTTACCATTAATATTTCCTGCACCGATGTTTATTTGTTACTGTTTACTCCGTTCTCAGTAACATTTATATGCTTTGTAAATCCAAATAACGACTTGCCTCTTTCAATCGTCAGGTCAGTTAAACACTAATTGCAATATATTATTTGCATATCCCCTGAATAATGTCAACTGCTATTTTCCTTATTTCACAAAATTTATTCCAGATTGCAAACGACATACATTACATTTGTCATAATTAATCCTCTGAAATATTAAGACAGGTCCGTATTTTACGGGATAACGACCAACTATAATAACTCCATACAAAAACAGATCCAATATCTTATAATCAAAGATACAGGACCTGTTTTTATTATCTGAAATTCAGCCTGCAAGATTCAGCATTTTTAATAAGAACAGCCAGCTCAGGCCATAATAGGTAATTACTGCAACAAGATCATTCACTGTTGTGATCAGCGGACCTGATGCTACTGCCGGGTCAATATTGATCTTCTTAAAGAACAATGGAATACAGGTGCCTACTGCACTGGAGATCAACATAGCCAGCAACAGTGCCACACCGATGCATCCGGATACTGCATAGGAAAACAAAAGTGTTTTTCCTTTAAACAGATAAATATACAATCCAATCAGCGCAAAAGACAGAATTCCAAGAAGTCCGCCATTACACAGACCAATTCTCATTTCCTTCCACACAAGTTCCAGTTTCTGCTTACCTGTCAGAGATTCATCCATCAGCACACGAATCGTCACAGCCAGAGACTGGGTACCCACATTACCTGCCATATCAAGGATCAAAGACTGGAAGCACATAATGATCGGAAGTGCAGTCACCACCTTCTCAAAAATTCCTACCACTGAGGAAACTACCATGCCAAGTCCCAGAAGAATGATCAGCCAGGGCAGACGTTTCTTCATACTTTCTTTCAGTGGCTCCTTTAAATCCTCTTCTGCTGTCAGACCGGCCAGCTTCGCATAGTCATCACCCATCTCATCATCAACCAGGTCAATGATACTGGCAGATGTGATGACACCCAGAAGCTGATTATCGTTGTCAAGAACCGGAATAGAATCCTCAGAATAATCTTTCAGTTCTTCGATACAGTCATCAATATTCTCTTCCGCATATACATATGGATAGGAAGTCACCACCAGATTCTCAAGCAGATCATCCCGTCTGGCAATGATCAGTTCTTTCAGATTAATGGCCCCATAAAATTTCTGCTGCTCTGTCACTACAAAAATAGTGGAGATATTGTCATTTTTTGCAGCCTGTTCGATCAGACTGCTCATTGCCTGCTTAACTGTCAGTTTATCTGTGATCACAATATAATTTGTTGTCATGCGGCTTCCGATCTCATCCTCATCAAAGGATGCGATCATCTCCACATCACGCCGAACCTCAGGTTCAAGCAGATCGATCAGTATTTTTTTCTTTGTTTTTTCAACTTTATTTAATACATCTGCAAGAGCATCTGTCTCCATTCTGGATAAAATGGCTGCTGCTTTTTTCACATCCATTTCATTCAGATACTCTGCTGCATTCTCCTCATCTGTATATTCAAAAATATCAGAGAGCATATCTGTATCCAGGATACGGTACAGCTTGCACCGCTCCTGTACAGTCAGTTTCGGCATTACATCTGCCAGATCATTCTCATGATAATCCTGCAGCCTTTCTCCCATAACGGCCGGAGAGGTGTTGCTGCGGATGATCTTCAGAATTTCTTTGGAATAATCCTGTACTCTTTTCTCCATTCTTTCATCCTCCGTTTTTTTGCATAAAAGCACACCAAAAGAAAGCAGTCTGTTATTTATTACATTTTACTGCTATTTCTTCCATGCTTTTTCCAGCACAATAAACTGCAGGGTATTATGCCATAACCTGCTATTCATCCGCTGTCCGTAACTGTCCGACATCTTCGCCGGATCATTACTGCTCAATATGTAATTGCATGATTCGGGGGAATTTCATAAATACAGGATAAGAAATGAAAAAGACATCCGATCTTCCACATACAGAAACTGTCAGATCACAGACAGTAAAAAACTTCTATTTTATATGCATACATGGAAAATCCTGAAAATATATGACTACAGCAGAACAAAAACGGCTGCTATACTCATATACTCTTTTTATTTCAGATCCTGTGCTACTACTTCGCCCATGAGAATCGCAATTATCCATTCTGTTCCACCTGCCTTTTCTTTAAAATTTACGATTTCGGATATCAGACCCTGTTTTCGGGAATCTGATTTCTAACAGCAAATTTTATGCTGTTCCCTATTTTGAAACAGCATTTTTAAAATTATTTTCAATTTGCACAGTTATTGTAACCGCCCAGTAGAGAAAAAGCAACCCTGTTTTCTCATTTTTTACATTAATTTTTGTTAATGTTAACGATAAGTTTGCTTCTTTTATTCCTAAATGATAGAATATAATTAGAAATTTGCAAATAATAAGATTATTGCCATAAACATGCAAGACTATAATTGATATTCACAGGAGAAAAAATATGTCATTTATCAGTGTATTTGATGTTATGGGGCCGAACATGATCGGTCCTTCAAGTTCACATACCGCAGGTGCGGCGCGTATTTCCTATCTTGCCCAGAAAATGATCGAAGGCCCGTTAAAGAGAGCCGACTTCATCCTGTACGGCTCTTTTGCAAAAACTTACCATGGTCACGGTACTGACCGAGCTCTGCTGGGTGGTATTATGGGATTCTCTACTGATGATATGCGCATCCGAAATTCTTTTGATATTGCTCATGAAAAAGGTCTGAAATTCTCTTTCACTCCAAATGAGCAGGAAACAGATATTCATCCGAACACCGTAGATATCTGCATGGAAAATGAAAAAGGCCAGAAAATGACCGTACGCGGCGAATCCCTTGGAGGAGGCAAGGTCCGTATTGTAGATATCAATCACGTACAGGTAGACTTTACAGGCGAGTACAGTGCAGTGATCGTGATTCATCAGGACACTCCCGGCGTTGCGGCCTATATTACCAAATGCCTGAGTGACCGCAATATCAATATTGCATTTATGCGTCTGTTCCGTGAAAGCAAGGGAGAGATTGCTTATACAATCGTAGAATCTGACGGCAAACTTCCTGAGAATATCGTTCCTGCGATTCGCGAGAACCCGAATATTCATGAAGTTATGATCGTACAGATGTAAAGAAAGGAGGATTTTTATCATGGATTTTAAAAATGCAAATGAACTCTTAGCACTCTGTGAAGAAAAAAATCTTCCTATCTCAGAGATTATGCGTATCCGTGAGATTGAGCTTGGCGAAACAGCCTCTGAGATTGTAAATAAAAAAATGACACGAGTACTGGGAATTATGAAAGATGCTGCTTTCTCACCAATCAGACAGCCGGTAAAATCTATGGGTGGTCTGATCGGCGGCGAAGCCAGAAAGCTGAGTCTCCACGCTCAGGAGAAAAAAGGTCTCTGCGGAAATCTGCTTCAGAAGGCAATTACTTATGCTATGGCTACACTGGAAACGAATGCCTCCATGGGGCTTATCGTGGCCTCTCCTACTGCCGGTTCTGCCGGAATCGTACCTGGGCTGATGCTGGCAATGCAGGAACATTATCAATTCTCTGATGAAGAGATTATACGGGCATTATTTAACGCAAGTGCCATTGGTTATCTGGCAATGCGAAATGCAACTGTTGCAGGTGCGGTAGGCGGATGCCAGGCCGAGGTAGGGGTTGCATCTGCAATGGCTGCATCTGCTGCTGTAGAGCTGATGGGAGGTTCACCGAAAGAATGTACTGTTGCTGCATCTACTGTTCTTATGAACATGCTTGGTCTGGTATGCGATCCGGTCGGCGGTCTGGTAGAATATCCATGTCAGAACAGAAATGCTGCAGGTGTGGCAAACGCTATAATTGCCGCAGAAATGGCTCTCGCAGGAATCCCGCAGTTGATTCCTCTGGACGAAATGATCCAGACGATGTTTACCGTGGGTAAAAAGCTTCCTGCAGAACTGCGTGAAACTGCTATGGGAGGATGCGCTACTACGCCATCTGCATGTAAAGCATGCCATATATGCAGTTAACAGGCTGACAAATAAAAAAACTGTCTCTGTAATGCACCTATTTTCTACGTATAATGTGCATATACAGGACAGTTTTTTATTATTTTTCCAGCTTTGCCAGCACTTTTGATGTAAAATGTGTATCGAAAAACTGAACAAAAGGTCCGAATCCAAATGCACTGACCAGTGTTCCCAGTCCGACGATTCCCCCTGCAAGCCAACACACCAGTGCACTGATCGCATCATTAGATACTCTGCACCAGAAATACGGAATTTTCGGCCATTTCTCTGTCATGATCAGAGAAATACTGTCATATGGTGCAACTCCCTGTTTCGGAAGCTGGTACATGGAAATTCCAAGGCTTGTTATGATAACTCCAATAAATACGGTAACCACCTGCATTGCCATCTGATCCGGTGCATCGATCACAGATGTGATCAGGTTATAGAAAAATGTAACAAAATATCCAAGAAATAACGCATTTATGATCGTTCCCAATCCGATAAGCTTTCTTCCCCAGATAATTTCTATTACAAAAAATCCCAGATTCAGAAGAATTAAAAAACGGGCATATTCAATTCCCACACATTCTGCCAGTGCCATGACCATTCCGCTGAAAGGGTCATTTCCAAGACCGGAAAGTTTAAAAATTGCAATTCCCAAACCAAGGATTATATTTCCAATCAACATTACGACCACATACTTCCAGTTTATTTTTCTGATCCATTCACTCATCTCTTTTTCCTCCGTAAAATTAACTTTTTTTATCATACCAGACAGTAAAATACTTTACAATATTCTTTCTGTAAATTGTTTTCCACTATTTTAAAACTACGTTACTGTTCACTCCGTTCACAGTAACGTACCCAAAATTCATTCCAGATTGCCTGCGGCAATGGAATTTTGGCTTGTATGTCTTGTGATTTTGGCATATTCATGCCAAAACACCTCGCGGGATAGTGGTATGTGAACAGTTACAAAACTACTTGATTTACTCCGTGAATGTGACTATAATGAGAAAAACGTATATAGGTGTATATACACCCTTCTATACATAATAAAAACAGGAGAAAGTAATCTATGGAAAAGTTTAAAGCATTTCTCAGACGCAAAGACATCGAGATCTCCATAAAACGTTATGGAATCGATGCCCTTGGTGCCATGGCGCAGGGTCTTTTCTGCTCCCTGCTGATTGGTACGATCATCAACACACTTGGAACACAGTTTCATATTTCATTTCTGACCACTGCTGTGGCAACTGTAAACGACACCCAGTATACCGTAGGCTCTCTGGCATCTGCAATGAGTGGTCCTGCCATGGCTGTTGCCATCGGCTATGCGCTGCATTGTCCGCCGTTGGTGTTGTTTTCACTGATCACTGTTGGCTTTGCATCTAACGCATTAGGCGGTGCAGGCGGACCGCTGGCTGTATTATTTGTAGCCATCTTCGCTTCCGAAATCGGAAAAGCAGTATCTAAGGAAACCAAAATTGATATTCTGGTCACTCCACTTGTCACGATCGGTATAGGTGTTGCCCTGTCCGCATGGTGGGCTCCGGCACTTGGAAGTGCCGCAATGAAAGTGGGAAATATTATTATGTGGGCAACCAACCTGCAGCCGTTCCTGATGGGAATCCTTGTTTCTGTATTTGTGGGTATTGCACTGACACTTCCTATCTCATCTGCCGCAATCTGTGCTGCGCTTGGCCTTACCGGACTTGCCGGAGGAGCTGCTGTAGCAGGCTGCTGTGCACAAATGGTAGGTTTCGCAGTAATGTCCTTCCGCGAAAATAAATGGGGTGGTCTTGTTTCTCAGGGAATCGGAACATCCATGCTCCAGATGGGAAATATCGTAAAAAATCCACGCATCTGGATTGCACCGATCCTTACTTCTGCCATCACCGGACCTCTTGCAACCTGTCTGTTCAAACTTCAGATGAACGGTACTCCGGTTTCTTCCGGTATGGGTACCTGTGGTTTCGTAGGACAGATTGGTGTCTACACCGGATGGATGAATGATATTGCCACAGGAACAAAAACAGCTGTCACAGGCTGGGACTGGGCCGGACTTTTGCTGATTTCCTTTATCCTGCCTGCAATCCTGTGTCCGCTCATCAACATGTTTATCCGTAAGCTTGGATGGGTGAAAGACGGGGATATGACACTTTCATAAGCGAAAACAGCTGCGTTACCTGTCAATTGAAACTGTTACTTGATAAAAATTTCAGCTAACAGTTTCAATGGTAACACAGCTGCTTTTTATTTTTCCACTTCCGTATATTGATTTCCCTGAGGATCACTCAAATTGTCATCCACATAAATTTTTCATCCCTTTGGAAATCGCCTTTCAGTGATAAGATTTTTATATTCGTACTTCTTCATCCATTTTAAGCAATGCACTCTTAGCCAGCTGATCTGCCTCTTCATTGTAGTGATTGCCCGTATGAGCTGCTATTTTACAAAAAGAAATCTTTACTTTCTTTCCTGCTTCCTGCATATGAGCAGCATATTTGCTGGTCAGAGGTGTTTTGGCTCTCCACACACCTGTTACCCACTTCTCTACACCTTCGTAATCATAGCGGATTTCCACAACTGGATATTTGTTTTCTATGGCCCAGTTTACTGCAGTCATGGAACCAAGCATCTCTCCTGCCACATTTCGGATCGCGACTCCTGCAGAATCACTGCCGCTGCCGGATTTACGGATTTCCTGTCCATCCGGTGTAAGGATCACACAACCAAAGGCATATCTGCCAATACTTTTCTCGAAACTTCCATCTACATAAGCAATGACCATATTTTCAGGTACTTCCACGATTCCTGCCGCCTCTTTTGCTTTATCACCGGATACATTTCCTGTTGTCTCCATGTTCAGAAAAGCCAATGCTTCCTCTTTCTCTGTAAATCCCCGAAACTCAGCTCCTGAATATCCGCTTACTGCCTTCTGGCACTCCGCCCATGTAGCAAAAAGTCCTGTTTTATGTCCCTTGCGTACTGCATATATTTTCTTCTTTGCCATAAAATCCTCCTGAACAATCAATATTTTGACTCACATTACTTTACTATATTTTGGTTAATACTATATAATCTTTCTTTCTATCAGGCAAGTTATACAATGGAAATTTCTCAAAAAAAACAACGTGCAGATACATTTTAAAATCGGGATAAATCTTCAAACCTGAAGTTATCTGTCGACTTCAATGTTTCTGCACGTTTTTTATAATAGCAGATATTTTAATCAATACCTTCTGTTAACCTGTAGCAATTACATAAAATACTGCATTCCTCTTTATCTGAATTTATAAAGCCTTATGATACAATTCCACAATATCCTGTTTCCTGGAGGATCTTGGATTTACTGCAATATTTCCGCTCTTCATGGCGTCATCTGCCATGGCATCAATCTTGCTTTCAATCTCCTCATCAGAAATCTCTTCTCCCTTCTTTGCCTGGCGGATGGCTGTGGTCAGGTCTTCCGGGATTCCGATATCCTCGTTTAATTCCCTGATGGCATCCACCAGCATCAGTGGTTCGAATTTATCCTCATATGCAGGGATCGGACTGATATAATTATAAATCTTCAGATATCTGCCATGATCTGCCAGCGCATTATATTCTGCGATCACGGGAAGAAGAACTGCATTTGCCACTCCATGTGCTACATTAAAGAAAGCACTTACCGGATGGCTCATGGCATGGACATTTCCAAGTCTTGCAAAGGAAAAGGCGATTCCTGCAAAAAGAGATCCCGTAAGCATTGCCTCTGCAGCTTCCAGATCTGTACGTCTTGCCACAAAACGGCGGATATTTCCACCGATCAACTCCATTGCTTTCTCTGCCATTGCGTCAGAAAAAGGAGATGCTGCTGTGGAAACATAAGCCTCCTCCGCATGAATAAATGCATCGATTCCGCAGGCTGCTGCCACAGATGCCGGAGCAGAAGTGAGAAGCTCAGGATCCAGGATCGCATATGCAGGAAGAAGTTCATAACTGAATACCGTCAGCTTATAATCTCTGCTGTGGTCAGTGATAACAGAAAATGCCGTAACCTCTGAGCCGGTTCCCGCAGTAGTCGGGATTGCGATCAGCGGAACAATTTTTCCGGGAACCTTATGTGCCCCCTCATATTCTGTAATACTGCCGCCATATTTAGCCGTAACTCCCACTGCTTTTGCAACATCCATAGGAGAACCACCACCCAGCGCAACGATAAAATCTGCGCCGGAATCCTTATACGCTTCTGTCGCTTTTTCCACTGTGGTGACAGACGGATTGGCTTCTACATCTGTAAAAATATCCACTGCCATTCCGGCGTCTTTCAGATAATCCGCCGCCTTATCCACAACTCCCATTTTCCGGAGAGTTGGTCCTGAGATCAGCATTGCATGAGAACCTCCAAGCTTTTTGGCACATTCCGGAAGCTTCGCCAGAGTACCTGCACCGACTGTAATATTCTGAGGAATAAAAAATTCAAATGGATTCATTAATTTCTGCCTCTTTTCCTGTATTTTTTCAATATTGCAATGTGCAGGGCATCTACCCTGCACAAATTCAAAACTCTGTTACCCAAAATAATTCCTAGTACAGCGTTTCGTAAATAACTATACCAATCGCGTAGGATGCGGATTCGAGTGTGCTGGTATAAAAACGCAGGCGTAGCGGGCTACGCTGAGGCTTTTAGACCTGTGCAATCGGATTCGCAGACAAGTGAGTGGTATAGTTATTTCGAAAACGATGTACTAGCAATAATTGTCATGTCATTTATAGCGTTATGCCATAGAGGAAAGCACCCTGTCAATAGCCGCATCGATCACCACATCAAGCTCTTCATCATCAGCCTCCGGCATAAGACTTGCTGCATCCTCATCAGAGATCAGTTCAATAAGTTTACCAAAGTCTTCTTTATATTTACGTTTACAGATCGCATAAAATACAACTCCAAGTAAACTCCAGCTACCTACCATAAGCCATTCCTGAAATACCAGACTTCCACCGGAACCCGGAATACAGTAAACCAGAAGCATCAGCCCTGACATGACTACTGCCATAAAACCTACAAATTTGTAGTGGCCTACTTTGTAAGGTCTTGCCATATCCGGTTCCTTTTTACGAAGGATCAGGAAAGAGACAGAGACCATACAGTATGCAAGGCAGCATCCGAAGTTACCTGCATCACAGATCCAGACCATCATTGTTCTTCCTGCAAAAGGAGCCAGCATAGTCAGGGCACCGATCAGATACAGAGAATTAACCGGAGTTTTGTGCTTCGGATGAAGCTTTGCAAAAAACGGAGGAATCATGTAGGATTCTGCCATAGAGTACATGGCACGGGAACCGCCAAGGAGGAAGGAGTTCCATGATGTAATAATACCACACATTCCACCTACAATGATAACCTTGGCCATAATCTTTGTCCCGAAAGCCTTGGCCATGGCATCTGCTGTTACAAGTCCTGTTCCCTGCTGAGACTCAATAATCTCTGCCGGATTCAGGATATAACCTACTGCAAGAATAACCAGTGCGTAAAATACAACAGCCAGCACAACAGAGAGGATCATCATTTTACCGATTTTTTTCAGCGGAACATTAATCTCCTCTGCTGCCTGTGGGATAACATCAAAACCAATAAAGAAAAACGGAGTGATAACTGCAACCTTAATAATACTTTTCATTGCTTCACCGGTACCGTTTCCAACAAACATCTGTCCCTGAAGGTTATCCACACTTCCTGTAACCACAGAAGCCACGATCAGAATAATTCCGGCACCGCCGATAATACAGGTAAGAACAGTCTGCAGAACTGCCGCAGTCTTTGCTCCATTAATGTTAATTATCATAATAAGAAAAGCAATCACAATCGCCACGATCAACCAGGAGGCATAAACATCAAAGCCTGCAACTGTATAGAGATATCCTTTCAGGAACCCCGGCCACAGATAAGTGATGATTGTGGGAAATGCACATGCCTCAAAGCAGGCAACACTTACATATCCAAGAATGATCGCCCAGGTACAGATAAAAGAACCTGTAGAACCCATTGCCCTGTAGCTGAATACGTGCTCACCACCACACTGAGGCATGGCTGCTGTAAGCTCTGCGTAAGTCAGACCTACAAAGAAGATCATGATTCCACCGATTGCAAATGCAATAGCTGCACCAAGCACACCACCGGATTCAATCCAGTTACCGGAAGAAACTACCCAGCCCCAGCCGATCATGGCGCCAAATGCAATTACAAGTATGTCCCATGCACCAAGTACTTTGTCAAATTCTGATGTTTTTTGTTCCATAGGTCAGGCCTCCTTTTTTCCGTATTTTTTTGCGATCAGATCTTCCAGATATTCTGCTGTTCCCTGAATTCCCAGAAAATCACTGTTAATAAGAATATCCCTGTTATGTCTGTCACCGCGGTTACTTCCTGTCAGTGCCAGATGTCTCTTATGATAACGTTTATCCTTCTCATCCAGCAGAAGCTTTGCATCCTTTTCCGAAAGATTATGGCTTTCCATAATGTTGTGAACGCGAACATCATTAGGTGCATAAATAAATGCTCTCACCAGCTGGATTCCTTCTGTATCTTTCAAAATATAATCTGCAGACCGTCCTATGATCACGCAGGCTTCTTTCTGAGCCAGCTTCCGGATAATCTGCTTCTGTACATGAATGGCGCGGTCTGTCAGATCCGCATATTTGGAAAAGGAACCTCTCACATCACCCTGTGCACCTTTACCTGCGATGGTTCCGCCTTCCTCTACTCTGTCCATAATGTCTGTAGGGATGCCTACCTCTTTGATAATCTCATCCACAAGATCACGATCATAAAACTTAATCCCCAGATCCTGTGCAATCTTCTTACCGATGGCATTGCCCTTGGCTCCATATTCGCAGCCAATCGTAATTACCAGATGTTTCATGCTCTTCCCTCTCACACTCAAATTTTTATCAGATTCTCATATCATAAAAGGGCGCACGAATATAATTCGTGACGCCCTTGTCCTTTTACTGTATCACTCCGTTGCCGGATTTTTATTTTTCCAGAGATTTAATTGTATCTTCGATGATTGCTACAGCTTTGTCGCACTCTTCTTCTGTAACAATAAGCGGTGGGATCATACGGATGATATGCGCTCCGATAGCCGTGATCAGAAGATGTCTGTCAAGGCAGCCATGTTTTACATCCACTCCGCCGATCGTATCATCAAATTCCACACCTACCAGAAGTCCCTGATGTCTTACTTCTTTTACATGAGGAAGCTTCTCAAGCTTAGCTGCAAAGTAATCGCCAACCTTCTTTGCATTTCCAGCCAGATCTCTGTCCAGAAGCTCATTCACCTCAGCCAGTGCAGCTGCACAGCTTACCGGATGTCCGCCGAATGTAGTTCCATGGGAACCAGCTGTGAAAGCTTTTGCAACCTCTGCTGTTGCACAGATGGCACCGATTGGCATTCCACCGCCCAGAGCCTTTGCCATAGATACGATATCCGGTTTGATACCATAATTCATATAGGACATAACAGCACCTGTTCTGCACCATCCTGTCTGTACTTCATCGATCAGAAGAAGCATATCGTTCTCATCACAGAATTTACGAAGTCCCTGCATGAATTCCATTGTTGCAGGATGCACGCCACCCTCGCCCTGTACAGGCTCAACCATAATGGCAATTGTGTTCTCTGTACATGCATCCTTGAAAGCCTGAAGGTCATTGTACGGTGCATAGGAGAAACCATAAGTCATAGGTCCGAATCCAACCTGGCATCCATTACCCGGCTGACCTGTTGCAGACATGGCACCAAAGGTTCTTCCATGGAATCCCATCTTTGCAGTTACGATATGATAACGGTTTGGACCATACTTTTCAATACCATATTTACGGGCCATTTTGATCATTGCCTCGTTAGCCTCTGTACCGGAGTTCTGATAGAAAATCTTGTCCATTCCGATTGTTTCACAGACCTTCTCAGCAAGCAGCGCCTGCGGGATTGTGTATGGATAGTTGAATGTATGCATAATATCATCTAACTGATCCTTTGCAGCAGCTACAACCTTAGGGTTACAGTTTCCTGCGCTGTTTACTGCAATACCAGCATAAAAATCAAGATATGGGGTTTTATTCTCATCATAAATGTACATGCCCTCTGCTGTCTCTGCAAGGAAATCAAATCTCTCATAAGTCTCGATCATGTACTTGTTTACTTTGTCCTTAATGTCCTGAAAAGTTAATCCTGTGTCTTTTAATTTCATAGCTGTGCCCTCCTGCATCCTTAAGATAATAAAAAAAGCAAAGACAAACTGACCCGTATGGGTAAGCGCCTTTGCTTAACTTTTTCTGTGTATTATTTTGCACATCCTTACAATATCACTGCCCTTATGATTTGTCAACATGTTTTTTTGAACATTTACATTTTTTACAGAAAGATCGTTACTGAAAACGGAGTGAACAGTAACGAAAGCTCTGTGTTCTCCTTATTGTATATCCAATATTTCCTGCATATTCGTGCGATAATAAAGGTTTCTCAACAATTCATAACAACACAGCCTCTTCATGAAATGGCAGACTGACAAACCATTACATATATCCTTTCTTTTCAGATATTCATTTTCTGGTGTATCTTTTTCATTGTTTTGTGCATTATATTGTACATTTTACACTCATACTTCGGATAAAATCACCTGCTTCACTACTCAGTTCTACACTATGGTAATCCACCTGCGGCAGACCGCTTCAGCAACAAAACTCCTGATACAACTGCATCAATGATAATCCAGAAAAAAACAGGTACAGCAGGCTTTCTCCTTCCCTGTGTTCCGATAGACATGCTCCTGATCCGTTTCAAACTTAAACACCTGATCTCTGTGGATTTCATACTTCTCACCATGACATTCCAGAGTAAGCACACCCTCCATAACAGCCAGATATTCTCTTGTCTTCTCCCCATGGCTGCCACTGATATAAACACCACCCGGTTCCACCTCAATCCGGTACACCTCCACCAGACGGGTATCCTCATAAGGCAGACAGGTCCATACCCTGTACTGTCCTGCTACCTCCTTGGTAGGAACCAGTTCTGCCGGTGTCACCAGACAACAGTCCACTCTCGGCGGCTGTATCAGCTCCTGAAACTCTATCCTCAGACCACTGGTAATCTTCCCCAGCACACCCAGAGAAGGATTGGCAGTCCCTCTCTCAATCTGAGCCAACATGCTCTTACTCACTCCCGTCTGCTCAGACACCTGATCCAGACTCATACTCTTGGATTTCCGAATCCTCTTCAGATTCACCGCCACATTATTCGATAAATAATCCATATGTCCCCTCCGTTACTGAAAACTTATAAAAAGTTATAAACTTCTATGTTACATTCCTACTTCAACGAGTATGCTTTTGATGATATAAATATCAATCTACTCACAAGTTCTTGTACTCTCCATAGGCGTAAATTCCGGACTAACGTATC